>UOFP01000183.1_pt1 | contig 17907 bp, 17 predicted proteins | sample 1988921 | NCBI WGS metagenome assembly UOFP01 (sample SAMEA4712195, study PRJEB27164) | hydrothermal vent metagenome | biome: marine basaltic hydrothermal vent biome; feature: marine hydrothermal vent; material: mineral | place: Pacific Ocean | collected 2011-06-14/2011-07-23 | depth 1719 m | reverse complement strand
CCGATTAGCCTCCCCTTCGGGCAGCATCCGCCACTCTCCCGGCTCCGGGTTTTGAATGGTAATCAGATCAAACTGGTCTGAGACCAGCCACTTGATATCATCAAAAGCGGCATCGCTATCAAGCACCCGACCACTAGGCAGTGTCAGCGATACCTGGGTATTTAAAGAGGATTTATTGGCAATAATGGTCATTTCACGTACATTGCGATCAACGGAAAAACGGCCACCCTGCATCGGCAAAATATCGGGCTCTTTACTCTGTTCGAAGATAGAGGCAAAGACCCGATGAAGATCTTTATCTGTTCGCGCTATGTTGAAGTGACCATCGGTTAAATTAGCAATAGCCTGTAGCAAGCGCATATCCGAATTATCGGTAAAGGCAATCGTATGTACCTGAATCTTGTTCTCTTTCAGTACCGGCAGCAGTGTGGTAACCAACTCTGCCGTTGCCTGTTTATCCAGCGCTGCAGAGGCAAGGTCCATCTTGCCATCCGACATTAAAACCACCACATGCTTTCGTTCACTGTCCCAATCCTGCTCATAAACCCGGGTTGCCGCTTCAATCGCACCGGCTAAATTGGTGTAGGCTCCTTTGTTGGATACTTTTTCCACCGCTTCAAATAAGAGCTTATTATTCAAGCGACCGTTGGTTTGGGTCAGGTAGGCAACCGGGTAGCCATGATCACTAAAGCTGACAATCGAGGCCCGGTCGTCCTTGCCGAGTAGCGACAGCAGTAGCTTTGCTGCGGGCTTGCGAAGGTCATTTGGGTCATTTTTTTTCATTGAACCCGAACTATCCATCACCAGAACAATATCCAATCCCGGCATTGAGGGAGCAATTGGCTTGCTTGGTGTTTGGCGCGGCGGAGCAAGTGAAGATGAGGCATCGCGGACAGGTTGCTGTTGTGCTGGGGTCGTATCGGGCTGTTGCTCCACTTCAAAGTGAGGCAGCGGCGGCAAGGCAAAAAGTTCCGTATGCTCTCCATCTGACGCTGATGCCAAAGAGAGAACCGCTATTAATAATAGATAGAAAAACAAGATAGCTTGAACTAAAAAACGGGGTGGTTTTATCATCATTATCTGGCTTTTTATTATTTGACAGGCTTTAGTGAACGCCGAACGCCCCCACACTCACCACGGCTATCGGCTGGTAAAGCGGGAATGTTTAGTCACTCCAGAGAACTCTCCAGCACCTCTTCAGTAACATAAAACGAAAGATCGTAGTTCACTCTCTTTTCCAGCTGCGCAATTTTATGAATCAGCTCATCGTTTAGCTGGTGTCCTTTAGCGAGTAAAAGCACACCATTAGGGGCGACTAAATCACGTGTTAGCAGCATGTTATTTCTTAGCGTGCCCGATTTCAGGCACTGTTCGGCAAAAGCGGGGGCCTGCTGCTTATCACTCTCCAGTCGTTTGATGAAATGATCGACTATTTTCGCATCATAGCGACGGTTGCGCTCTTTGAGTAAAAAGTCGCACGCCTCTTTTTGAGTATGGCAATGCCGGAAAAAGGTGCCCGACAGCAGTGCATTGAAATCATCAACCACGGAAAGAATCCGTGCACCAAGCGGAATTTCGTCATCCCGTAGCTGGTCGGGATAGCCACGACCATCAACCTGTTCATGGTGGGCACGAATCAGCTCACCTGCTGCATGCAGAGGCTCCAGAGCAACCAGTGCCGCCTGGCCGAGTATCGGGTGTTTCTCAAACTCTTTTCGCTCATCGCTGCTCATCTCATTGTAGGGGCGCTCAAGTAACACATCCGGCAGGGCAATTTTACCAATATCGTGCAACAGGGCAGCAAACAGCAGATCCTGCAACGCATCTTTCGACAGCCCCATGGCAATACCCAGTTGCCGCGCCTGTTCGGCCACACGGCGGCTATGGCTTGCGCCCAACTTTTCGCCAGACTCTTCAATAGTGCTTTCACGCAGTTCGATTAGATTGGCAAATATTTTGATTGAGGTGGTGTACTGCTTTTTCAGTGAGCTGTGGGCCTCTTCAAGAAAGCCCATGGTTTGACGCAGTTCGTTGGTACGGGCGGCAACCTTGCTCTCTAGGCTGGCATTGAGTTTGCTCAGCTGTTCGTTTTGCTGACGGGTGAGTGCTTCCAGTCGTGTTTTTTCATCTTGTAGCTGTTTTAGCTTTAGTGCTTGTTGTACCGCCAGAGTGAGTTCATGGTCTTCCCACGGCTTGCTGATGTAACGGTAAATCTGGCCTTGGTTCACGGCGGCGATAGTGGATCCAAGATCAGAATAGCCAGTGAGCAAGATGCGCACGGTATCAGGCCATTTTTCGGCGGCTTTCTTGAGGAATGTTGCACCGTCCATCTCAGGCATACGCATGTCTGAAATAATCAGGTCAACTGATTCTCGAGCCAGCAGGTCGAGCCCTTCCGCACCACTGAGTGCAGTGTGGATACGGTAGCCCAACGGGCGAAAGAGTCGTTTTAAGGAGGAGAGAATATTTGCTTCATCATCAACAAACAGCAGTGTTGCCACCAGCGATTGAGTTTCACTCATGGTTTATCTCCCTCCACCAGAACAATTTCATCTGTTTCAGCCCTATTATCCGGGTGCTTGATCGGCAGGCGGATAGTAAAACGACTGCCCTTACCCACCTCACTCTCGACCTCAATACGACCATGGTGTTTTTTTATAATGCTGTAGGAGAGTGACAACCCCAGCCCGGTACCGATACCCACTGGCTTGGTGGTATAAAACGGCTCGAAAATATGGCTAAGTTTATCAGCAGGAATGCCCTTGCCGCTATCGCCAATCTCTATCCAGGCTTCATGCTCATCACAGCCGCTACGCAGGGTGATGGTGCCGCTCTTTTCGATCGCGTGGGCGGCGTTGACCAGCAGATTCATAAACACCTGATTAATCTGTGAGGCAAGGCACTCCACCTTGGGTAATTTCCCATACTCTTTATGAATTTCAGCCTTGTATTTAAGCTCGTTGTGCACAATATTAAGTGTACTCTCCAGCCCTTGATGCAGGTCGGCCCACTGCCACTCTGCTTCATCCACATGAGAGAACTCTTTTAGATCCTGAACAATCCGCCGCACCCGCTCTGCCCCTTCCTGGGACTCACGTACCAGATCGGGCAGGTCCTCTTTGATGTATTCAAAATCAATTTTTTCTCTGAAAGCACGGCTCTGTTTAACCACCTCCGGCTGGCTTGCCTCTAACACCTCTTCCATCGCTTGATAGCGCTCAACCAGTTCAATCAGATCGTCGGTGTAACGTTGCAGTGTGCCGAGGTTGGAGTTGATGTAGCCGATGGGATTGTTGATTTCGTGAGCCACACCGGCAGCAAGTTGACCGATGGCAGCCATCTTCTCATTTTGCAGCAGTTGATCCCGCGCCTCTTGTAGCTCCCGTATCAAGGCACGCTGCTCCTCTTTTTCCCGGAGCATCGCCTCTTCCATCGATTTGCGCTCGGTAATATCGAGCAGAGAACCCAGCAGCTCCAGCGGTGTGCCCGCTTCGTCGTAGATCATTCTCAGGGTATCGTGCATCCACAAATAGTGGCCATCGCAGTGGCGGAAACGGTAGTCGTGGCTCTTCTGCCCACCCTCTGCCAATAGCTGGGGCAAGCGTTGAATCAGGGCCGCTCGATCATCGGGGTGAATATGTTCAAACCAGAAGTTCATATCATCGAGCATCTCACTGGGCTGGTAACCCAGCACCTCGTGCAGATTTTCACTAACAAAGGTGATCTTAAAATCACCGCTGGGCACCGCGCTATAGATAATCGCCGGACTGTTGTCGATCAGGTATTGCAGGTGAGCGCTGGTCTCGGCCAGTTGGCTTTGTGTTGTTTTGCGTTGTGATTCCAGTTGAAACAGACGTGTCACATTGTGCAGGGTGTGGGTCAGGGTCTCCTGATTCAGTTTGTTTTTGGGCAGGTAGTCACTGGCACCGGCATGCAGAATATCCACCGCCAACTGTTCGTCACCGTGGCCGGTCATCACCACCACCGGGGTCTCAATATTTGCCGCACGCAGACGGCGCAGCAGTGCTAAACCATCACCATCCGGCAGCTGATAATCGAGCAGAATGCAGTCGTAGCTCTCTTTTGCAGCCGCTTCAAACCCCGCCGCAACCGTTGTCGCCTCCTGTAGCGTAGCGCTCACATCACTGGCTTTCAGTGTACGCTGTAGCGCCATGCGATCGACATCATCATCGTCAATCACCAGCAGGCGCAGTGGTACTATCTGACTATCACGTTCATCAGGTATCATCATTAATCACCGGCTGTTTTGGCCAACTGAAATGGAAAGTGGCTCCTTCTCCTTCGCGGGACTCCAACTCGATAGTACCGCCCTGCTCTTCAACAATCTTTTTCACCAGCGTTAACCCCACTCCGGTGCTCTCCAGGGTATCCCGCGCTTGCAGGGTCTGAAAAATCTGGAACACTTTTTCGTGAAACGCTTCAGGAATACCGGGACCGTCGTCGGCAATCGAGAAGTGATAGAAATCGCCTTCATCTGTTACCGAAATCTGAATATGGCCATCATCCCGCTCGCGGTATTTGATCGCATTGCCGATCAAATTAGCAAACACCTGAGAGAGACGCACCCGGGCGGCATTCAGTACCGGCATACCGGGGCCAATATCGACATGAAAGGCCGCTGGTGGCGCAAGAGTCTCTATGGTCTCCGCCAGCAACGCAGCCACATCCACTTCACTCACATCCACCGAGACACGACCGACCCGTGAATATTCCAAAATCCCTTCAATCAGCGCTTCCATACGGTGGACGCGACCACGCAACAGCGTCATCTGTTTACGGGTATCGGTGGTCAGGCACTCTTCTAAATCCTCCTCAATCCATTGGGAGAGATTGGCAATAGCTCGCAGTGGTGCCTTGAGATCATGGGAGGTGACGTAGGCAAATTGACTCAATTCATGATTGCTACGCTCCAGCTCTTTCGCTTTATCCGCCAGCTCGGCAGTGCGCTCCTCTACACGCTGTTGTAACTCCAGCGAGCTGCGGCGCAAGCGGCTGATCACCGAGCCGATACCAATAACACCCAGCAGAGCAATAAGCCCAAAGATGGCAGTAGTTCCTTTCAGGTCTGTTTGGGTTTGCGCGATAATTTCATCTAAAGAGAGATCAACCTCTAACACCCCCCGCAAATCACCGTTTTCCCAATCATTTTTAGGCGTATCCGGGTGGCTGTTGTGACACTCAACACAGGCGGGGCGCATCACATCTGCGGTAGCGTAACGCAGCCGTTTATGGCCATCCTGCTCAATAAATTGATAAAAGGGTTTATCCGGGTTTTGACTCAAAAACTGCCACGCCGCCTCTCTATATTGATCACGCAGGCCACCCTGCGCCTGCCGCCAGGGAAAGGGGTAAGGACTATAAAGCGCGGTTTTACTGCCTGATGCATGCTCTCCAAGCTTCTCCCCCAGCAACATACTCAGTGTCGCCGGTAGCGGGATCGCACTCTCTTTGCTGGCGTAGTCGTGGGTAATTTCCAGACCGTGCTGCTTGGCGGTTTTCACCACCTCAGAGGTGTAGAGGGTACGAAACTCAGCCAACGCATCGGAGAGTAACCGGGCATCGTTAATGGCGGTGGATTCAATTAACTGCGATTGAAGCCGCGACACATGCCACACCGCCGCCAGTGTGGCGAGGAAAAAGAGCAGCACCAGAATCGGGATGAGTGGCCAGTTTCTCAATGGCCGTTGTGGTGAGGCACCCATGATTATGGCATCTCAATCAACGACCAGTAGAGGTCGAGGGTAGAGAGTGCCTGGATGAAATTTTCCAGTGCCACTGGTTTAAGCACGTACCCAGCAACATTCAGTTTATAGGCCGCAACAATATCGCGCTCTTCGCCAGAGGTGGTGAGTACAAAAACACTGGTCGATTCAAGTTCAGGGTCGCTGCGTAGTGCCTGGAGAAATTCGATACCATTCATTTTTGGCATATTCAGGTCGAGCAAAATAATTTTAGGGGGTGGCACTATTTTATCTGCACCATCTTCTCCACGCAGCATTGCCAACGCTTCGAGGCCATTACCGGCAATATGGAGAGTGTTGTTGATGTGGTTTTTCTTAAAAGCTCGCTGGACGTTCATTACATCCACTTCGTCATCTTCCACCAGTAATATATTAATTGTGCTGTCTTTCATCGCCACCTCCGTTGTCCTTGCACAGCGCCCACCCAATCACAGACCACTGGAATCATCGGCTCACCATCTTGAACCTGTAGGCCCAACAACCATTCACTGCACTATGGATAATAATTAAGTCTCGTCATTCAAGTTAGTCAAACTTGACACGAATGTCAAGATAGTCCTATAATTCACAAAAGGAGGGTTACATGAAAAAGAATCTAACGACCGGTGATATTGCCAACTATTGCGATGTGCATGTTCGTACCGTGATCCGCTGGATCGAGCGTGGCAAGCTCAAAGCCTATCAACTACCAGGACGGGGGGATAACCGGGTAAAGCTGGAGGATTTTCTGGCTTTTTTAGATACTCACGGCATGCCGGTTCCCGAGGAGTTACAACCCGCCAACCACCGGGTGCTGATCGTTGATGACGATGAGCGTACTGCCAAAGCGATTCAGCGCACCTTACAGCACGCCAAGTTTGAAACATTAATCGCCCATAGTGGCTTCGAAGCGGGTGCCTTGCTCAATGAGTTCAAACCCGCAGTGATGACACTGGATTTGCAGATGCCCGGTATGAATGGCTTTGAGGTGTTGAAGTTTGTTGGCGAATCAGCCAACTGGCAGAGGCTGAAAATTGTGGTGATTTCCGGGCTATCCCGGCGGGAGCTGGACAAGGCGTTGGACAGCGGCGCTGATGCCGTACTGGAGAAACCTTTAAATGATGACCACTTGATAGATACAGTGTCCGATTTGGCTGGTATGGGGGAGAGCTAACTGACGCTTTATCTTCTTTATAAGGGATGTAGAAAAAATTAAAGTACCGTTATTGCACCGGATTTTTGTTCGCTCTGTCTAGGCAGGTATTGGGCGCATAGTGGGCTACGCAACGAATACTTGCCTAGACAGAGCGGGCAAAAAGACCAGTAAGAGCGGTATTTTAATGAATTCTACATCCCTAACAGGCTGATCATGTAGCTTTATTTTGCATGATCAACTTGTAAAACAAAGGAGTAACGCAGTTATGCAACGTAATTTATTACTTGTTGATGATGAACAGAATATCCAGTCCGCGCTACGGCGGGCACTGAAGCGGGATGGTTATACCATTCACTGTGCAGGCAGTGGCGCTGATGCGCTGACGGTGTTGGCCAACCATAAAATCCACGTCATTCTCTCCGACCAACGAATGCCGGGCATGAGCGGCTCTGAACTGTTTGGTGAAGTGAGTCAGCGCTTTCCTGAAACTATCCGCATTGTTTTGAGTGGCTATGCTGATTTCAGCGCAGTCTCTGATGCCATTAATCAAGGCTCTATCTACAAGTTCCTGACCAAACCCTGGAACGATTCACTGTTGCGAGGGCATGTTCTAGAGGCGTTTCAACATTACGAGTTAAGCTGGCACAACCGTCAACTGACTGGGATATTCAACAGCACCATGGAAGGGATCATGATTACCGACAAAAATGGAATTATCCAAGCGGTTAACCCCGCTTTCTCTGAAATTACCGGCTACTCCAAAAACGAGGCCGTGGGGCTGACACCCCGCTTTCTGCGCTCAGACAAAGAGCCAGCAGAGCGTTACCAGGCGATGTGGCACAGCCTCAATACTCTGGGAGTGTGGCAGGGCGAGTTATGGAACCAACGCAAAAATGGTGAGGCGTACCCACAGTGGATGACCATCAGCGCCCTGCCCAATGGCGGTGAACAGGAGCAGTATGTCGCATTGTTTATCGATATCAGTGAGCAAAAAAGACACGAAGCCTGTATCGAACACCAAGCCTACCACGACGCCTTGACCGGCCTACCCAATCGCCGCCTGTTTCATGATCGCCTTGAACAGGCACTGGTTCAAGCAGAACGCAACGCCTGTTCGTTGGCGGTACTATTTGTCGATCTGGATCGCTTTAAAATGATCAATGACACACTGGGGCACAATATCGGTGACCAGCTTCTCCAGGCGGTAGCAAAACGGCTGAGTGACACGATACGCAGAGAAGATACCGTGGCTCGCCCAGGAGGCGATGAGTTTACCGTGCTGCTACCACGTGTAGAAAGACGTCAGGATGTGGAGAGGGCCGTACAAAAAATTGTCGCCGCTTTTCAGCAACCGTTTACGATTGCCAAGCAGAGCCTGCACATCTCCCTGAGCATGGGGGTTGCGCTATTCCCAGGGGACGGTGAAACCCCTGAACGTCTGATGAAAAATGCCGATAGCGCCATGTATCGAACCAAAAGCGATGGTCGTAACGGTTATCACTTCTACACCCAGAAGATGAATGCCGGTGCCAAACGGCAGTTGATGCTGGAGAACGACCTTCACGGTGCACTGGCACGCAATGAATTGGTCCCTTTCTATCAACTGCAACAGGATGCCGCACAAAATGTGGTAACCGGTATGGAGGTGTTATTGCGTTGGCAGCACCCACAACACGGCACCATCATGCCGGGTGAATTTATCACTCTGGCTGAAGAGAACGGCCTGATTATACCGATTGGCCGCTGGGTACTGGAACAGGCTTGCCAACAGGCAAAAGTCTGGCTGGATGCGGGCTATGGTGATTTCACGCTGGCGGTGAATCTCTCCGCCCGGCAATTGCAGCAACCTGATCTGCTACAAATTGTACAACAAATTCTTCAAAGCACCGGCCTGCGGCCTCAAAACCTGGAGCTGGAGATCACCGAAAATCTGTTACTGAATGATACCGAGCGGAATATTGCCCTACTCCATCGTTTGCACGACCTGGGCATCCGCCTGGCGCTGGATGATTTCGGCACCGGCTACTCCTCACTGAGCTATCTAAAAAAATTCCCTTTTGATCTGTTGAAAATTGATCAATCGTTTGTGCGTGGATTACCAGACAACCAGGAAGATACTGCCTTGGTCGATACCATCATCACCATGGGACACAAATTGGGAATGCAGGTAATTGCCGAAGGGGTAGAAACCAATGAGCAACGGGCACTTTTGCAGCGCCTGGGGTGTGATCTGATACAAGGCTATCTCATCTCCAGACCGGTGCCCGCAGCACAGGCAGAAAAGTTGCTGGTACTGTCAAACAGGTGAATTGTGGTTGAAGGGGGAAATCGATGCCAAGGAATGAACACACAACATGAGTGTCAGTAAATCTTATGTGGCTAATCTGATTCGGGATCACCAGAATGAGATTGAGGCTACTGGTAAGGGATGTAGAATTCATTAAAATACCGCTCTTACTGGTCTTTTTGCCCGCTCTGTCTAGGCAAGTATTCGTTGCGTAGCCCACTATGCGCCCAATACCTGCCTAGACAGAGCGAACAAAAATCCGGTGCAATAACGGTACTTTAATTTTTTCTACATCCCTAAGGGGTAATAAGCCAGATGCTAGGATTTGGCTTGCTTTATATTTCCGATCAAGATACTTAGCCGCTGGACGTGCAGCGTGAGAATCACCAAGAATAGTCACAAAATTTGTATGTAGCTCATAATCGCTGACAGGCCCTTTTGTATTGATTTGTGCTTTACGACAGAATCGGCGCATCTCAACCAAGGTGAAACAGGTACCTGCAACACCGCAATGAAAACGACGCTCAAGATTCCATATTTTTTTACGCTGTGAACCAGAGTGTTTGCTGATGGGGAATTTGATGCCCACTTCTTTTGCGAATGACTTCAGGCCAATGCACATAAAAAACCTCCTAAAAATATCCAAACCATTGTTGCTGGCTGGCTACCTTTGCCAAGGGGCATGGGTGGCTGGCTTTTCATGATGCACACCGTACAACGTATGCCTATTTCGTAAGAATTAACTTTCCTTTACTGGTGATCCGCAAACGGTACTCTTCACCACTGTGCTCAATCGCCAACTCTTTCCGTCCGGCTAACAATTCATCACTTGTCATACGCCGCATAGTGGGAGCACCACCCGATTGTGACGCCCCCGCCGACAGGGGGGAAAGCTCTTTTTGTTTATATGAGTCATTCATTTTTTCAGCCTTAATAACGAGATAATCGCAGTATCAGCATCGATGTTCTTTGCTTCCATTGATGCCGCTTGATCAATGCAAACATCGCACTCAATGCACTCATTACCAAAGGTGGGCAACTTTGCACGCTGGGGCAAACCAAGCTGATTCGCACAGGAGAGCAGCATTAAGCGCTTGAACAACCCCTTCCAGTCACCTTCACCATTGACCGTCTTATCGCCACGCCAATGAAGGCGCTCTTCGCCTGTCGCTGCATCAACCAATACCAGCGAAGGCATTCCCTGTTCAAACTGAGCATTGATCATATATGTCATCAGCGACTCTCCTTTCGATTTCAAATAACGGTATTTGCTTTGCTCTGGCTAAAGCCATTACCCAACAAACAGAATGATAGTAAGAATCATTTGCATTTGCAAGTGGTTTGTAAAATAAACTTACTTCGTACTCAGTGTGTTTAGATTTTTCCTCAAATCGAGGCTTTTTCGCACGCAAAGAGGGCGCATATAGGACATATGTAACCGATTGAGTACCAAAATAACGACGAGTTGAGGTAAAAGATGAATACGCTGAGTTACCTTATTTCTTCCTGAGCACGCATGAAACACAGCCAATACACTCCCTATATACGAAGGAGCCAGCTTTAGCTCGTGATAATTCTTGGTGGTCGTTTCACCATCTAAAAATGGGTTACTACTGCTCCGAAAACCTCACCAAAATAGATCGAGTGAATACAAATAAGATTAATTATCATTTACATTAGCAGTCAATTTATTCATAATCCCTACCTAGCCAGCCAAGCACCCCGCCGGGGTTAATCAATAGCCAGCCAATTATCAGCCCCCTGCTCCAGTGCTCCTCCAAGAGCCACGACCAGGTTGGCATATCGCAAAATGACAACATTGTGGGAGTAAAACAATGAAGAAAAAACATCGTCTATTACGCGATGCCATCGCTATTGCCGCGCTTGGCTTGGCGCTACCGGCAGGTGCTGCAGATAAAGAGCCTGACCAGGTGAATGCAAAGGCCAGCGTGCTGGATAAAATCATGGTGATCGGCAATCCGGCCAATATCGAAAAAATGCCCGGCTCTGCCCAGGTGGTAACAAAAGAGGATATTCGTCAGCAAAACTATGATGATATAAACCGTGTGTTGCGTAAGGTTCCCGGAGTTTATGTGCGTGAGGAAGATGGTTTTGGTCTCTTCCCCAGCATCAGTCTGCGTGGCGTGGATACCACCCGCAGCTCCAAAGTAACCATCATGGAAGATGGGGTGATGATGGCACCCGCGCCTTACACCGCACCGGCTGCCTATTACTCACCCACCGCAGGCCGCATGAGTGGTTTAGAGGTGTTAAAAGGCTCTAGCCAGATCAAATATGGCCCCCATACCACCGGCGGTGTCATCAACTACCTTTCAACATCGATCCCCACGAAAGAGACGGCTTATCTGAAATCAACCTTTGGCAGCTTTAACGAGCAGCGTACTCACGCTTATGTGGGTAACACCTTTGATGCCGGAGACGCTGGGCAGTTTGGCGTTTTGCTGGAGGGATATCGCAGGCAAAGTGACGGCTTCAAAAAGATTGATGAGACCGATAGTTTTCGTAACGGTGATGACACCGGATTTAATAAAACAGACGCCATAGTGAAACTGTCATGGGAACCCAACAGTGAGATTTATCAACGATTTGAGTTCAAATATGGCACCAGCGAGTTGGATGCCAATGAAACTTACCTCGGATTAAGCCAGGCAGATTTTGATGCTGACCCGACCCGTCGTTATGCCGCTTCGCGTTTTGATAACATAAAGAGTGAACAGGAACAGGTCTCCTTGCGCTGGAGCATCAGCCCCAATGACGATGTGGATGTCATTACCACGCTTTATCAAACCGATTTCAAACGTAACTGGTACAAGCTCAACAAAGTTAATGGCGACAAACTTTCCCAGGTTATCGAAAACCCAGGATTATCACAGGATTGCATGATGGGCGTAGCTGCATGCGACTTGAAAGTCAAAGCCAACAGCCGAAAATACAAAACACAAGGCATTGAAACTGCTGGGTATTTTCGTTTTGGCAGCGATGGTGTGCAGCACGAAATAATGGCAGGCCTTCGTTTACATCAGGATCAAATCACCCGTTTTCAGTGGGAAGATACCTATACCCAGGCAGCTAACGGTAGCATCACAGGAATGACACCTGGCGTACCGGGTGATGCCGGCAATCGCTTTCAAAAAACCAAGGCATTAGCATTGTTTATTCAAGACACTATTGAAACCGGTGCCTGGACAATCACCCCTGGGGTTCGTTACGAAAAGCTGGACCAAACCTCTGAAGATCCTAAAGGTACTCTTCAAAGTGCGGGTGGCACAAGAGGACGGGACGGTGAAAACAGCTTTAACGTCAGTGCTTACGGTGTCGGTACAGCTTATCAATTCAACCAACAATGGACAGCATTTGGTGGCCTTCACACCGGTTACTCCACGCCAAGCCCACGGGGCACACGGGGTGGCCTTGATCCAGAATCAAGCACTGCTTTTGAAATGGGCACACGCTATACCAATACTCAGCAAGCATTCGCCGCTGAAAGCACGTTTTTCTACACCGCCTTTGACGATTTGATCGTCACCGATAATGTGGGAGGCACCGGCACCGGTGATGATGAAAACTTTGGTGAAGTGGACACCTTTGGAGTTGAGCTGGCACTTCAATATGACGCCGGAATTGCCAACAATTGGGGGATAAGCAACCCCTCTTACCTGAGTGTAACTTACACCAATGCTGAACAAAAAAATGACTCAGAGTCTACGGATGCAGAATCAATTTTCAGCTACGGTAAAGCAGGTAATGCAGTCCCTTATATTCCGAAGTTTACATTGAGCGTGGGGACTGGTATCGAGACCAAAAAATGGGGTACCTCTATCTCCGGTAATTATGTGAGTGCAACCTATACCAGCGCCAGTAATGTTGACGACCAAGTCAATGGTGCGGGTGATCGTGATGCTCGATACGGCAAAACAGACAGCTATTTCACTGCTGATGTCTCTGCCTTTTATCGCATCAACGAAACCGTCAAGCTCTTTGGCGGAGTGCAAAACCTGTTTGATAAAGAGTACGTAGTCTCACGTCAGCCCCATGGCGCACGCGGTGGCTTGCCACGGTTTGTTTATGCCGGGGTTGAGATGGCGTTGTAAACAAATTCACATAGGAGTGGATTATCCATGGGTGGCAAGCTGTATTAGTTGCCACCCATCGTCTTTTTATAAAAAGTGATTTAAAATTTATGAATATAGTGGACTTATTTCAACAAGGCGGGCCAGTGATGCTGGTACTGCTGGCTATGTCGATTCTGGCGGTCACCATCATCCTGCTTAAACTATTTCAGTTTTTCCGTAGTGGCCTGCGTCGTTTAGACTTTGTTGATCCTGCCTTGAACGCACTGCAACAGGGTGATCACAAGCGCGCTTTAGATGCATTACAGCAACAGCGTAGCCCGGTGGCTTGTGTGATGGAAAGTGCTATACGTTGCGGCGCTGATCCTGCCATGTCGGCAAAAGATGTGGAAGCGGAAGTGAGCCGGATAGGTTCAGCACAAATCCGCAACCTTGAATCGTGGCTGCGCGGCCTCTCCTCCATCGCCCACCTGAGCCCACTACTGGGGTTGCTGGGAACCGTCACCGGCATGATCGTCGCCTTTATGAATCTTGAAGCCGCTGGCAGCCGTGTCGACCCATCCATCCTTTCGGGCGGAATCTGGGAAGCACTGCTCACCACTGCTTTTGGCTTAACCGTGGCCATTCCCGCCATGGCGGCATTTTATTATTTAGAAGGTGAAGTGGACCATGTGCGCGCCGCGATGAAAGATGTCAGCATTCGGGTATTACGTCATTTTGGCAAAACACCCTCCAATATCTCTACCCGTGACGATGATAAAATCGAGGATGAAACCCATGGAATTTGAGGGTCGTGCACGCATCCATTCCCATCTCGACATTGCACCACTGATCGACATCGTCTTTTTGTTATTGGTCTTTTTTATGCTAACCAGCACCTTTTTAGTGCCGGAAGCGATCGAGCTGGAACTGCCCGAATCCGCTAGCGCCACGGTGACTGAAATCACACCGATTACTGTTGCTCTCAACGCATCAGGTGAACTGTCACTCAACGGCGAACCAATTCAACTGGAGCAACTGCGCCAGGCTATCGAACCCCTGATCGCAGACAGTGCAGATGCTGCCATCACCCTGAAAAGCGATGCCCGCACCGAAGTGCAACAGTTGTTAAAAGTGATGGATGAAATTCGCGCTGCGGGTGGTAGCAACGTAGCGTTAGCCACCACCCAAAAGTAGCCCATGACAATCACTCGACAACAAACAGGCATCGCACTATTGGTCGCACTTATTCTGCACGGCGGCATCCTGTTTTGGCTTGCGCTACCGGCACCCGAACCACGAGTAAAGCCACCGGAACAAATCGTTCGGGTGAGCCTGCTGGCAACTATTGCAGAGACCAGTACCGCAACTGAAGCTGTCACACCACCACAGAAAAAGATCAAACCACTGGTTACCCCTAAACCAAAGCCTGTTCCAAAGCCTGAGATTCAAGAACCACTGCCAAAACCTGTAGCAGAACCCATAACTAAACAACCTGTGCCTGAACCACCGCCGGTAATAGAACCCGCTCCGCAACCGGTACCCTTGCCGATTGAGAACCCGCCTGAAATCGTAAAGGAAGCTGCGCCGATACAAGAACCACCAGTAGCAGCACCCAGCCCAGCCCCACTCAGCGCCACTGCGATGGCGGAGTATGAACAACTACTTGCGGCCTGGCTAGACAAACAAAAAAAATACCCCAAAAGGGCCAAGCGCATGCGCATTGAAGGTGAGGGCCAGCTACGCATAGTGATCGACCGCAGCGGACAGACCCAAAAAATCACCCTGGAACAAGGCACCGGAAACAGACTGTTGGATAAAGCGGCACTTGATATGGCCAAACGGGCCAACCCCTTTCCGCCGATGCCAGAAAATGACTTGCGCCAAACATTAGAATTTATAGTGCCAGTTGAGTTTGCATTGCGATGAGTTTTTGACAGTACAGTGTCACTGCCTGTTTGTTTTTCTACAGCCGCACGCCAAGGTATATTCATCTCCGCTGGAATTGCGGTAAGTTAAAACAGCTTGAAAGCGTGCCTCTGGCAACTGTGCCACGCAGTCGATCAACATTGCGCTTGAATGAACATCGCCTCAGCAAGCTCAGGCCGTGATGAGACAAGCTCCTGATCCAGGCCGGATATCGGAAACAGTTCACCCAGCAGCAGATGGTTCAAAGTACCGTGTACTGATTTAAAAAAGAGACCACACGCCCGGTGATACTCATCATCTGAAAGTGGTTCAAGGCTTTGATGTAACCGTTGATAGGCCCATAGGTGATAATCGGCCATCATTTTGAAATGTGCTTTAGTCCCCATGCTGAATCCCCCAAATTTAATTTGATAAGTCACCATCACTATACTGGTGAGGTGAGCTGCCCCTTCCACACCATCACCGCCTGACCGGAGAGCGCGACACGCTCACCTTTAACCTCCACTGTCACTACTCCACCACGTGGTGATCTCTGCCGGGCGGTAAAATATTGTTTACCCAGACGTGCCGCCCAATAGGGTGCCAGCATACAGTGAGCAGAGCCGGTTACCGGGTCTTCATCAATCCCCGCTCTGGGGGCAAAAAAGCGCGAGATAAAATCAATGCCCTCCTCCTCTCCGGGTGCGGTAACACAGAAGCCTCGGGCGGGGATTTTAGCCAATTGCAAAAAATCGGGGCTCAATTCACGTACCATCTGTTCCGTCTCTACCACGATAAGATAGTCATCACGCCCCCGGCCCACATAAACCGCACACAAGCCCAGCGCTGCTGCTATCTCTGGGGGTGGTGTGATTTCACTCACCGGATCAAGTGGGAAATCCAGCTCGATCAACCCCCCTCGCTTTGCTACCTTTAACAGCCCGCTACGGGTATGAAAATGGATCATCTGATCGCTACTAACCCGCTTCTCTTCCCATAACACATGGGCTGCCGCCAGAGTAGCATGGCCACACAGATCAACTTCCACCGTTGGCGTAAACCAACGCAGATCAAATTCATTTGGCTCGTTACGCTGTGCTACAAAAGCGGTCTCAGAGAGATTCATCTCTGCCGCTAACGCCTGCATCCATTCGTCCGGACGTTTCCTGTCCGACAGACACACCGCAGCCGGATTACCGGTAAAAAGTTCGCTGGTAAAAGCATCCACCTGGTAGATCGAACAACCCATTTCTCTCTCCTTCATTCTAGTTTCCGGAAATACGCTTTTGTCGCCTCATCCACAGGAAACATCAACTCCACTTTAAGCTCACTCACCGTCACATCCTGAATGGTACTGAGTTGGGATATGATTGAAAAGAGTGACAACTCATCCTCAGCAACCCTAAATTTTGTTGATGGTATAACTTGCTTTTCACTCATGTTAATCAGGTTACTATTGACTGGTAGCCGTGCAGAGAGACGCATCTCCAGCTCTTCCAAGCGATCAGAGCCACCCATCATGCCGATCTCTTGCCTAAGCCGAGCCAAAATGGAGAGTACCGATTCATGCCAGTTGATAATTTTTGATGTTTTTGGCTCATCATCAATCAACGCCTCGATTAAATTTTCATGGTCTGAATAACCCAACTCAAAAAGTATCTTTTTTGCCGAGCCATTGACCTTCACAACATCCCAAAATTGATTCAGAACAAGGGCGGGGTAAGGCATGTGGCTCTCAATCATCTGATCAATAGCCGCAAACACCGGCTTTAGCTCCCCGTGTTCAGCAGGCAACTCAGTATATACCGGCGCATAACCGGCTGCGTGCAACCCCCTGTTTATCTCCCGTTTGGGTAACAGCAGAAACGCCCCTATTTTAAGGATCATCTCCCGGCTTGGCATTGAGCGACCGGTTTCGATAAAGCTGACATGTTTGCTGGAAACTCCCAGCTCTAAAGATAACTGAAGCTGGCTATACCGTCTCTGTTTGCGCCACTGCTGCAAAATCGACCCAATAGAATTTTTCACTTCACGTTCCTCTAGAAAACAATTACCTCTAAGGTAATTGTTTTGCATTACAGCACACTTTAATCTGGCGCAACGCATAAGTTTTCAATTAAGGGATGTAGAAAAAATTAAAGTACCGTTATTGCACCGGATTTTTGTTCGCTCTGTCTAGGCAGGTATTGGGCGCATAGTGGGCTACGCAACGAATACTTGCCTAGACAGAGCGGGCAAAAAGACCAGTAAGAGCGGTATTTTAATGAATTCTACATCCCTAAGGAGCAAGGCATGTCGATAGATACACGGGCAAAATTTATGATGGGAGTCGCCACCATTTTCTTCATCTATTCTCTGCTTTGGGGGCTTGCTCCCTTTGCGGAGATCAACATTTCGGCGCGAATAATTCTTGATCTTGCCGATTGGCCTGTTGACAACTTCTCAACTCCACTAGATAGAAATACTATGTGGTTATCTGCCATTGGTGCGGGGTTGCTAGCCGCTATCGCTATTTTCTTAGGAGGTATTGTTGTGCCTGCCATTAGAGAGGGAAACAGCTCTATTATCCGCACAACAATAGTCGCAATGAGCATTTGGTACATCATTGACGGCATCGGTTCCATTGCCGCAGGCGTGGCCTCAAATCTATTTTTCAATTCGATTTATCTGGCCTTGGTTCTTATCCCGTTGGTAGGCATAGATAAAACGAAAACCTCCTGACTCAACCACCATGCTCGTGGGGGA
>UOFP01000294.1_pt1 | contig 18609 bp, 21 predicted proteins | sample 1988921 | NCBI WGS metagenome assembly UOFP01 (sample SAMEA4712195, study PRJEB27164) | hydrothermal vent metagenome | biome: marine basaltic hydrothermal vent biome; feature: marine hydrothermal vent; material: mineral | place: Pacific Ocean | collected 2011-06-14/2011-07-23 | depth 1719 m | reverse complement strand
GGTACTCCATCCCGGTGTGGTCAATAATGCGCCCTGATTCCGTAACAACCAGTGTCACACCAGCACCAGCTGGTAGATTGGCCAGCAGTTTATCCAGATGAATCAGATTGAAGCAGACGATGGATGAGAGCGCTATTTCATAGTGGGGGTGTCCCTCGTTCTCTTTTTGAACAACCGAGATTACCGGGTCGCAGAATAAGCCCCGCAGGTTCTGCCACACCAGAGAGAATGATTGCCCTAAACCCAGCCTGCCGCTCAATACCGAACGGAACGACGGTGTCAACAGGTACAGCAGCATCAACACTTCGGCAGCGACACCAATCAGTATTCCCAGTAGCAGGTCTGTGCCCAAAATAGCCAGCACGGTGATAACAAAAATAACAATTTGATCACGCCCAATCGCATAGGTTTTGGTGAATACTTTGTATTCACACAATTTCCAACCGACGTAAATCAGGATCGCAGCAATGGCTGCCAATGGTATTCGGGCAATAATATCAATCGCCACAAATAGAAAAACCAGTAGAAATATTGCATTGTAAAAGTTTGCCCACAGGGTGCGTCCACCCGCATCGATGTTGACTCGACTTTTAACCCCACCCGGAATAATCGTCAAACCACCAAAAATACTGGATAGTGAATTTGAGACACCCATGGTTCGCAGGGTGATATTAGCGTCAGACTTACGTTGAAATGGATCGATTTTATCCACCGCTTTTATCGTCGCCAGTGATTCAACGCCATCGATGAGCGTTAAGGTAATCACTACCAGCAAAATACTCCACCACAGCTCAGGGCGATTCAATACTTCATCAAAAGCGGGGAAGGTGATGCCACCTTCAAGCAGATTTTCCGGCATGGTGATCAAAAATTTAGTATCAAGGCTAAACAGGTAGCCCAGCCCGATACCAAGGCAAGCAACAAACAGTGGTGGCGGGACTTTGCGCATCCACTCGTGACGGGAGGCGTTAAGATAAAACATCAAAAACAGGCTCAGACCACCAATGAAGAAAATACTCCACTCCAGCTGTGGTAACGCTAGCGGCAGTTTGCTGATAGTCTCCAGCATGCTCTGCGATGTGGGTGATACCGCACCCATTAAAGATGGAATTTGTTTGATAATGATCATCAAACCGATGGCAGCGAGCATTGCTTCCACCACCGTCACCGGGAGAAAGATGGCATAACGCCCGGTTTTAAAGAAGGCCAATACAATCTGTACCAACCCGGTCAGGCAGATAGCGACCAACAATAACGGGTAACCCACCGCCAGATCACCGCCCCCTAACAGCAACATACCAGAGAGTAACGCAGGTGCCAGACCGGCGGCGGGACCGCTGATAGTGACATAGGCACCGCCAAGGAAAGGAAAGATAAAGCCGGCAATAATGGCCGAGATAAGGCCGGTGACCGGGGGAGCGCCGGAAGCGATAGCGATGCCCAGAGAGAGCGGCAGTGAGACCAGCGCCACCTGAATACCGGCCAATAGATCGTAACGCCAGTGCTTTAAGCCCTTTAGTCCATTTTGCGGAGACTCTCTCATTTGGCCATATCCTTTTCAACTCTACTTACAATAAGGTTGGTTTAGATCAAATCAAGAAAAAGGCATATATCCACCCCGAGCAATTGAAGCACTCGAGGGGGAAACGCTTCTCCGTTCAAACAGAGGGGTTGAGTTCTCTGTATGATTAACTTTTCATCCCATCAAGCAGGATCAAAAATGTTCATTAACGCCAGATAACCGCTGCACAGCACTCATTGCTGCCTGGGCCGCCGCATCAATATCTGCTTCTTTTCCAGCCAGTGTCAGCCGCCCAAAGGCACCCACAGCGCGGCAATCCACCAAGGTAATATTAGCTGCTTTTTCAGCCTCATTGGCCGCGTAAACAATGTAGCCCGCAGGCTCAGTTTCCAGAATAAACAGGCTCTGCCCGGGTAAAATCATCGAGCCTTTACGATCCTGTCGATTAATCAAAACCGCATGATCGGGGGTAATCGAACGTACTACCTCACTCCAGGCAATACGGCATTTTTGGCGCTGGTCTTCCGAGGTTTTGAGCAACCCCAATACCGCACTACCCGCCTCGATAACATCGCTCTGATCACGATGATGAAACACCATCGACCCAAAAGCACGCTCAACAACCTGCTGCCCCAAGTGAACACGTGTGGATTTAAGCGCCACATCAGTCAATCGATGCACCGCCATGCCGGGTGCAACTTCGAGCCACAGACAGGCGTCACCGGGAACCGGTAGAAACCCTTGCGAGACAGTACCGAGGTAGACGGCAAGCTGGGGCTGTAGCGAATCAATAAATACATAGGTTCGTAACTTAATCATATCGCTCTTTTAGCCCATTTAAGAATGACAAATGTCTCGTCTGTTCTTTTAATTTTGTTTTTCACAACGGTTCCTGAACGCTATCTTTGTGGCGTGCAGAGAACTGTGCATACAAAGTGCGCATCCGCTCACTGATAACCGGCTCACTGGCTCTGGCAAAATCGAGGAAAGCTTTGACCATCGGTGAAAGTTCTTTATCTTGATGGTGAGCCAGGTACCACTTGCGCTCAATCGGAAAACCCTCAACATCGAGCACACCTAATGGCCCATCAGCACCATCCAACACCAGAGTATGCAACGATAATATTGCCACCCCCAAGCCACCAATCACCGCGTGTTTTATCGCCTCATTACTACCTAGATCCATGCGAATATTCGGCGTAAGGCCGTGCTCCGAAAACCGCTTCATGGTGGTATCCCGAATCCCCGAGCCTATCTCCCGTGAAATCAATGGCTCTTCAGCCAGGCGGGCAATCGATATATTAGACTCCTGAAAGAGCGGGTGATCCTTAGCAGCCAGAACCACCATCGGGTTGGGCGCGAATGGGTATGCGGTAAGACTAAACTCTTTAGCTGGCGGTTGCCCTAAAATGTAAAGATCATCTTCATTGTTCTGGATGCGTTCAATAATACGGTTACGGTTGGTCACCTTGAGTGAAATATCTACCCCAGGGTACTCGCGCCAGAAGTCACCCAAAATTTCCGGTGCAAAATATTTCGCGGTGGTAATAACCCCCAAGCGCAGGCGACCCTGGTTCAGGCCTTTGAGTGCGGCTACTTTGGTATCAAGGTCGGAGAGTGAGTCAAAAATTTTCCGCACAGCACGATACAACTCTTCCCCGGCTTCTGTCGGTTTGATTTGCCGACAGGATTGATCCAACAGTGGCAGCTCCATCACGTCGGTCAGTTTCTTCAGCTGTGTGGAGACTGTGGGCTGTGTCAAAAACAGCTCTTCAGCAGCACGGGTAAAACTACCCAGCCGCGCAACCGCTTCAAAAATCTGCATCTGCCTAAAAGTTGTGTGACGAATCAGATAATCCGGCAAGCCACCTTTAAACTTGGAATCACTCTGTTCGGTCATTTCACCTTCCTACAGATACAGCGTCATCTCTCGTATCACCGTGATTTTTTATTGAATTTTTCCGGTGTAATCACCTGAACATCTGAAACAAAGACGGTAAGGTGATAGCCCTTACGCAGCTTCCGCTCCACACTTTCAAGTAACACTTGCAACTGACTCTCTGGAACAATGACTTTCACCAGAATGTTGCCATCAAAACCAGACATCTCTGAGGCCATTCCAGAAGAGCCTTCACCACTCGCCTGTATTATCGTAAAACCGGATACACCGTATTTTTTGAACATGCACTCCAGGCGCTCTTGCATCGAGTCATTGGTGATAATACTCAACAGTTTTTCAGGATATAGCTCTACCATAGGTCACCCCTTATTCATCTCTCAAACAGAGCGTTATCAGCCCGCCGCCATTGCCTGTACTAGGCTATGATAAATCGGTATGCCTACGATAACATTAAACGGGAAGGTAATTCCCAGCGATAGTGTTAAGTAAAAGGATGGATTGGCCTCAGGTATCGCCAAACGCATCGCGGGTGGAACTGCAATATAAGAGGCACTGGCACCCAGTACCGCAACCAATGTCGCACCACCGACACTGAAGCCCAGAATGGCATGCCCGACATAGGCACCCACCACACCACCGACCAGCGGCATGACGATACCAAACAGAGCCAGCAACCAGCCCACCTGCCGAAAATCACCAATACGACGAGCAGCCACCATGCCCATATCAAACAAGAACAAACACAGCACACCCATAAAAATTTCGTCGATGAATGGGAAGAGCTGCTGCATGCCGGTAGGAGTAGAAATAGCACCAATGACCATGGAGCCTATCAGTATCACCACACTGCCATTGGTGAAGGCATCACGCAATAACTCACTGAATTTGCCTCCTGGGCTGTCACTACTATTATCAGGGGGAGAGATCACCGCACCACCACCGGAAACCGGTGCCTTTTCACGGGCAGCAATCGAGTGACGTGCCTTGGCGGCCAGTATCAAACCCACCACAATCGCCGGTGACTCCATCACCGCCAGCATAATCAATGGATAGGTCTCATAAGTGACACCTACATTATCAAGGTAGGCGATAGCCGTAAGAAAGGTACCGGCACTCACCGAGCCATAGTGAGCAGAAATTGCAGCGGCATCCAGCGGGCTGACTTTGCGTGTCATCACTAACGCCAGATAGCCGATAATCGGCAGAGTGAAACCTAAAATAAGAGCCCACATGATGGAGTTCATGGCGATCACCAAATCCGCTTTGGCCAACTCATAGCCACCATGCAGACCGATTGCCATCAACAGATAGATAGATAGAACTTTTGCCAGATCAGGGGGAAAACGCAGGTCTGATTTGATCAGCCTAGCGATGACACCAAGCGCAAAAAACAGTACTGCGGGTAGCAGTAAATTGCTCAGATTCGACATTTATTATCTCCTACACTCGCTGCTGAACAGCATCGAAACAACCAGTTACTTTATTGGATTGTTGCAGTTGCTTATCATCGAACCTCGACACCATGCGCTAAACGCAATATGACCGAAGAGCAACGTACATTTATGTGTTAGTTAATCAGGCCAAACTCGACGGGAAACAAACGTTGATGATGCATTTTGTTGTTTTGCTCTGGTACGTGGAGCGCTTTTTTTCGCGGCTACCGGCGCTTTTTTCACCACTTTCGGCTTTGCTTTTACGGGGCTTGCCTTTGTCGCTACTGACTTGGCTGCCACCGGGCTATTTCTTACTGTTTTCGACTTTGCTGCCGGGGGTGTTTTCGCTGCCGCTGGCTTTGTTGCAGCAGGTACAGATGTCGAACCTGTTCCGCTCTTTTTACTAACATTACTAACATTACTAACAGTCATTTTGTTATCCTTTTGCGTTTTTAATCACTTGGTTTCATTGACTGGTTGCACCGCTGGAGCTAACTCATCCATTAACCCAGCGTAGTGCTTTAGTGTCTCACAGATAACACCTGAGTCATCCAGTGGACTCAGGGTTATCGAGACGTGAGTACGACCAAAACTCATATCCGGGTAGTAGTCCTGCTTTTCCGACAATTCAGCAGCGCGATCCAGAAAGTCACGAGTCCCGTCATAGTCAGAAAACTCAACACGGCATTCAAGGCGCACAGGATTTTTACGTTCAATCCAATTCAAGCCCATGATGGCTCTCCTCATTCAACTCACTAACTGATGGGCTCTTCTGCCACAACTCCCTGCCACCAGCTATTGAGCTCGGTGGCATGCTGCTGCTCATCTTTGAGCAACAGTGCAAAAAAAATTCGGTTTTCATGATCTTGACGATGACTGCAATAGCTCACGGCCTGCTCATAAAATTCGATGATTTCGCCTTCCAGATCACTGATATGTTTAATCAGCTCCGGTAACGCACCATTGAGGCGCGGGCGTTTTAAACAACTGCTATTGGGCGATACACCCAGGGCCAACATTCGACCAATCAGGCGCTCTACATGCTCCATTTCGGTCAACGACTCATGCCTAAACTTCTCTCCGGCTTGAGGCATACCTCGCAGTTCCAACAATTTTGCCAGCGATAGGTAGTGCTGTACCGCAGACAATTCAAAGCTCAAAGCGCGTCCCAGATATCCGAGAACAACAGGATCCTGTGTCATTATATTCGCCGCCTATATGCTAATTGGTTCTGAGCCAGGTATGTCAGGAACGAAAGAGAGAACTTCCCGCCATACACCGGCTCACCACCGTACTGCCCTTTACTTGTTAGTACCAAGTACAGGTTCAACTTCTTTGTGTGGACGTGCAATGATGTGTGCAGCCACCAGGCCGTCACCTACACGCTCACAGGCATCAGCACCCGCACGGACAGCAGCATTAACAGCACCTGTCTCACCACGAACCAAAATGGTCACGTAGCCGCCACCAACAAACTCACGACCAATCAGACGCACTTCAGCGGCCTTAGTCATTGCGTCAGCAGCTTCAATTGCTGGAACCAAACCACGGGTCTCAATCATGCCCAGTGCAATACCATATGTTTCATTTGCCATGGTGATACTCCTTCATTAATCAAAAAAAATTTAAAGTTACAGGGTTTAGCTAGCGCTCTTATTCAGCACTGGCTCAACTTCTTTGTGTGGACGTGCAATGATGTGTGCAGCCACCAGGCCGTCACCCACACGCTCACAGGCATCAGCACCCGCACGGACAGCAGCATTAACAGCGCCGGTTTCACCACGAACCAAAATGGTTACATAGCCACCGCCAACAAACTCACGCCCGATCAGGCGTACTTCAGCAGCCTTAGTCATCGCATCTGCTGCTTCAATAGCAGGAACTAAACCACGTGTTTCAATCATGCCCAGTGCAATACCATAATTGTTTTCGCTCATTGCTCTATCTCCGTCTTGATAAATCGTTACTTAAATTAATTTAAAATTCTCGCACCCTAGTTTTTCAGGGCACTACCTTCGGCAGACGGCTCCGTCTGTCCTCTCTCTTCGTCCCAAAAATCGATGATCCCACCAACGGTCAGATCAGTCATCAGCGTCGGGTCACCATAGGCATAGCGTGCCGCAGAACCGCTCACTACAAATACCCAGTTGCCTTCCCGACAACCACAGGTATCGACTGCTACCTGAAGTTTCCCACTACTACTGCGCAATACCCGCAGGCTGACTTGATGGAGTCCTGGGTGACGCAAAGTACAAACTAATGACCCTGTCACTTGCAAGATCTCCATTAATCCGCACCCTCATCCCAATAGTCAATAATACCGACAATGGTCAAATCGCTCGGATATTCTTTGCTTCCAGCGGCTTCACGGGCAGCGGAACTACCCACACAGATCACCCAATCACCCGGGTTACAGCCAACCGCATCCACAGCCACCATACGACTACTGCCGTCCAGTACAACCTGAAGATGCTTATGCTCCATTCCAGGAATGCGATTTGTCGCCACCAGAGGTTTTTCAACCTTACAAATTTTCACTAGTGAGCCACCTGTTTGTTTAGTTTCAGAGAACTGCCAATCGTCTCTGCCTTAGCATCGTTGCTGCAGTCCCGCACCATCAAAAGTGTGTGCAACAGACCTCGTTCCTCATACTCACTAAAACGATTGCGCAGCGCCGTATCCAACTGATGGCAACGCGCCACCGCACGCACCCTTGCACCCGGCACATGACCATGATAGTCATGACGAATAATCACCGGAATTGGCAAACCCCGATTGGCATTCAAACCGGTAAAAATCTTAATGCCAACATCCATATCCTTGGCTCCTTCCTCTACCGTTTTCAGGTAGGCGAAGTAAGTCAGGTTCCGCAGTTGCACCTCTTCAAAGCCGATGCCCATGCCGATAAAACACTCTTGGTGGCCAATATCCTGATAACAGCCATTGTGATATTGGCGCACGTAATCAATCTGTGACAAGTTGCCACACAACAGACGTGCCGCCAAACGCACCATACCCTCACCCGGCAACGAGTCACACTTCGCCTGTAGATACTCGCATATCACGGCTTCTGCATTTGCAGTTGATGCATTGCGCGTTGCTTGATGCAACTCAGCGGCATCAACGTAGCTCATCGCATCAATTTCGCCATCAGCATCGGGTAGATGTAGGCGAATCACATCATTATCTGTATCCAGGCCGATCAACAACAGGTCGATCGATGCCCCACAACAAAAGGTGTTTTCCACCCCTTGGCGAAAATCTTTAAGCCGCTCCAGCGCCGCATCGGCAGCACGCTGAGTATCACTACCGTGAGCGGCACACCCTTCGCCATCTGGCTGTGAAGAGCTGTGGTGGTAAACAGCAACCTTGAGGTAGCGGGTCGCTGCATCAGCTGAATTCGGCTCTCCCTCACGGTGGCGCCGCATTTCAGTCTCACTCCACTTCTGCAAGCTGTCTTCCACATCAAACATGGCACCTGCATAAGATTTACGACGCACCGATTTGTACGGCAGACGCAACACATAACGTATAACATGAGCCAGACGACCATCAGCACAGGGCGAAACATCCAGGGTATGAAAACCACACTGCTCCAGAAAGCCCTGAAACTCGGCATCGTCATCATCAGCCAGTGGCTTGGTATCGAAAAAATCATCCGACATCTTGCGAAACGCCTCAAAGACACACCACGCATAGATCTGGCCAATATCCAGCTGCTTAATCCAACTGTCCGCAAGCAATGTAGCAGGCAATTCAAAGCCCAATTCACTATTGACGAAGCGCTGGGCCTGTACTTCAAAGTCACCCTCATGCTGCATCGCTGAAAGAGACTTCAAGACCGGCTCAATACGAGCAAAGGCTTGTTTCACCTGCTGCTCATAGGCAAACAAACGGCTATTTTCAGCACTGCGGGTAAACGGATGTGTCGCACTGTTCGACAACCCGCCACCAGCCGCTGCAACACAACCCAAAGGTCGTGCGCTCCGCTGCATCGGCTGCTGCCGTTGCAGTGGACGTCTGCTTTTTGCTTTGTTGTTGAACATTCCCAACCCGCCTACCCAATAAATTCTTGTTAAAACACTATTTCATTGTAAAGTTGGGAGAGAGGGCAGAAACTGCCCCCATCACCCCTACTACAGATCAACTTTTACCCTCGAGCACCGCCCGAGAGCGTTACCAAAGCACCACTGTCCGTGTTGCCACTTCCACCGGTAACATTGATATCGTTACGATCAACATCTTCATTGCGTTTAGGCTCAGAAGAAGGCATTGCGCTGACCGGACCACGCCGCGTAGGATTACGCTTCGCAGCCGAACGGCCCTCAGTGCCGGTTACCCGATCACCCCGATCCCAGTCGTTGCCAGTAATTTTCAGACCCGCATCAAGACCTTCGCCAGTCACTTTCGAGACAACCTCAGCCTCAGCCACAGGCGCAGGCACAACCATCACGCTGGCAGCTGTTGCTGTTGCGGGTCTGGCTTTCGCCTTCCCCTTCCCACCACCAAAACGGAACTGCTCAGTACCGGTAATTTTGCCCTCGCCAAGTGAGAAAGTACCGCTGACGCGACCTTGCTCATAGCGAGTACCGGTGACAGAGTCCGACACAGCTGTCGATTGCTCTGCTTGAGCAGACTGACTTGCCTGAGCGGGAGCAACTATACTGAAAGCACCCCAAGGCGCATCAGAGAGCGGCTTTGGAAAATCCGGCTCATCCACTCCAGCGGGCAACACACCACAAACCTCTTTGTGCTGCTCAGCACCAACATAAGCGGTACCACTCACGTCACGGCATGCACCTTTAGCGGCACCTGTCAGGCTGGAAAAACCAGGCTGAACACCCGTAATGTCACGTCCAGCATTAGCACTCAAACGCGCAGTGCGTTGCTCAACCTGCTTAACAGCAGCCGTATCACAATACTTCTGATAGTGCTCCGCACCGGTATAAGGCGTCCCTGTTACCACCTCGCAAGAACCCACTTCATTACCACTAACCTGGGTTGACCTTGCTGGCTTGGAGCCAGAGACAACCTGTCCACGAGTGGTCTGCGAAAAACTCACCTTTGCAGTACCCGGCTCAGGCTTGCTGCTACAGAAATCGTCATACTGTTCACGGCCAACATACTCAACACCGGTTACCGAATGACAACTACCACGTTCGTTACCCGTCACCTTTTCGCTGAGACCAACCTTTCCGCTCGCAGTGATTGCACCCCCGCTCAGATTCTCACTGGTCTCGACCTTACGTGGCACATTAGGTGCCTCGTCTTGACAAAACTCGCTAAAAACCTCACTCGAGAAGTACTCTGTACCCGTCACCGAACGACAAAGACCTGTTTCGTCACCTGTGGTTTTATCACTGTGCGATACGTTGGTACCACTGACATCGTTGCCAGGGCGTTCAGGGCGACGACGGCCCACAGCGCGTGCTGCATTCTGGCTACCGCCATTCACACTGCGCTGAGCACGTACTGTACGCGCCAGTTCGCGACCCGAAATATCCGGGTTTTGCTTGCGCGCCATCCGTGCCGAACTCACCCCGTTACGGTAGGTATCTACACCGGTCTTCCCATGTGCTGCCATCGCATCTCGACGCATCCGCGAATTGAGACGACCTGCACTACTGGGAGTCACCACTTTGAGATCATGGCGACTACGACGTGATGAAGTAGAGGCTACCGGCGAAGGTGAAGAGGCTATCGCTGTCGAGTCGGATACAACACCGCCACCACCGCAATCACCTCTACCATTACAACCACAACCACAATCTTTTTCTTGAACGCGATTGCGACCACGGAGAGCAACATCCTCACGTTGGCGATCACTACTAGAAGCACCACTCTTACCTCGTGATGACATAGCCAGGCGGCGTGCACGTGAAGCTTCACGGCCGGCACCACCTGCTGTTTTCACTCTGGCACGAGAGACGCCACTAGTAGCTGGCTTGGCTGTCACGGTGACCGAGGGCTGACGATCAGCACTTTCACTTTTCTTTGGGCGAACCCGCGGAGCAGTGCTAGAACTGGCCTTAGCCGGTAACGTCGCTTTACCGTTAACCTGGGCATCACGACGGGCTCTGGCGGCATTACGTCCTGATAAATCTTTAATGGCCATTACTGTTACCCCATCTATTACTGACATACCTGAACTGGCGACGGCACACTAGCGCCACCGCCAACTCACCAACCACTTCTTACCACGTCTTACCACGGTATACGACAAAGCAGACACCCTGACTTTGGGTATAGCTGTCATAACCGATCAGACGTACGTGATGATCAGGGTATGTGCGATGGCAAGACTCAAGTTCAGCCACAACAGCATTCAGATCTTTCTCGCCGAAGAAGGGAAGTTTCCACATAGTCCAGTAGTAGCTGGTTGCCTTGGAAGGATCTTCATGCTCAATCGCAGGGGTCAAACCTTCAGCGATCATATAAGCAATCTGGTCATGAACTTCCTGCTGCGTCAGCGGTGGCAAGAAAGAAAAAGTTTCCAGAGTCTGGGCGGTACGATAATCACCCATAGTGTTATTTGAAATCATTACTATCTCCTAATCTTTGATGACGTTGACAAACTCAGCTAAGGTCTAGTTTATCTACAGTTTCGAATTCAAACTTGATCTCTTTCCAAGTCTCCATCGCAACTGCAAGCTCTGGGCTGTTACGAGCTGCGCCTTCCATAATATCTTTTGACTCTTTCTCCAACTCGCGACCTTCGTTACGCGCTTTAACACACGCTTCCAAAGCAACACGGTTAGCAGCTGCACCTGCAGCATTACCCCATGGGTGACCCTGAGTACCACCACCAAACTGAAGAATAGAATCATCACCAAAGATGTTAAGCAGTGCTGGCATGTGCCATACGTGAATACCACCAGAAGCTACTGCAAATACGCCCGGCATTGAACCCCAATCCTGGTCGAAGAAAATACCACGACTACGATCTTCAGGAACAAATGACTCACGCAGCAGATCAACATAACCCAGAGTCGACGCACGATCGCCTTCCAGCTTACCAACAACAGTACCGGTATGCAGATGATCACCACCCGACAGACGCAGACACTTGGCCAGAACGCGGAAGTGGATACCGTGCTTAGGATGACGATCGATTACTGCGTGCATTGCGCGGTGAATGTGCAACAGAATGCCATGCTTACGACACCATGCAGCCAGACCACCATTAGCAGTGAAACCACCCGTCAGGAAGTCATGCATGATAACAGGCTGACCCAGCTCTTTAGCGAACTCAGCACGTTCATACATATCTTCTGGCGTATTAGCAGTAACATTCAAATAGTGACCTTTAACTTCACCTGTCTCTGCTTGAGCTTTCTCTACTGCCATCGCAACGAATTCGAAACGATTCTGCCAGCGCATGAATGGCTGAGAGTTAACGTTCTCATCATCTTTAGTCAGATCGAGACCACCACGCAGGCACTCATATACAGCACGACCATAGTTTTTGGCAGACAGACCCAACTTAGGCTTGATGGTACAACCCAGCATTGGACGACCATATTTATTTAATTTGTCACGCTCTACCTGGATACCACTTGGCGGACCAAGACAGGTTTTAACAAACGCGATAGGGAAGCGGATATCTTCCAGACGAAGATGCTTTACTGCTTTAAAGCCGAAGACGTTACCAACCAATGAAGTCAGTACGTTAACAACTGAACCCTCTTCGAAAAGATCGAGGGGATAAGCGATGAATGCATAGAAAGCATCTTTATCGCCAGGAACATCTTCAATGCGATAGGCACGACCTTTATAGAATTCCATATCGGTCAGCAGCTCTGACCATACAGTACTCCAAGTACCTGTTGACGACTCAGCCGCAACAGCAGCAGCAGCCTCTTCATTAGGCACACCTTCTTGAGGTGTTACTTTGAAGCACGCCAAAAGATCAGTATCAAGCGGAACGTAATCCGCAGCCCAGTACACATCGCGGTACTCTTTTACACCGGCATCATATTTCTTTGCCATAGTCAGCTCACTCCTGCTGTGGTTGATTGAATTCGTCGAAGCCAAGAGTATATACGATTCAACTCCAAAGCCAATCGATAGTTTCAATACTTTTCATCTACGATAATCAATGAGACGACGACCAAACAACAAGGAACATCGATAATACCCTCACCCATCTCTGAAAAACGATCAACTACAGCCGCCAGCACACCGAACCTTCTCTGCATCACGCAAACAGCTCCGCAAGCTTCTCTCCTGGCGCATCCGCCCGCATAAAGGTCTCGCCAACTAAAAAGGTATTCACCTGATGCTGGCGCATCAGTGCCACATCATCGCGGCTAAAAATACCACTCTCCGTCACCACAATTCGATCATCAGGTATCTGTTCCAACAAATCCAGGGTGGCTCCCAGGTTCACCTCAAAGGTGCGCAAGTTTCGGTTGTTAATTCCAATCAAGGGTAAATTCAGTGGCAGGGTTCGCTGCAGCTCCTCTTCATCATGCACTTCAATCAGCACATCCATACCCAGCTCAGTGGCGGTGGCTGCCAAGTGGCTCATCTGCTCATCACTAAGTGCTGCCGCTATCAATAGAATACAATCGGCACCGATGGCACGGGCTTCGACCACTTGATAATCATCAATAATGAAGTCCTTACGAATCACCGGTAAATCACAGGCAGATCGAGCCTGCTGCAAATAGTCTTCATGACCTTGAAAAAAATCAGCATCGGTTAAAACAGAGAGACAGGCTGCGCCACCCTGCTCATAACTGCGGGCGATCTCTGCCGGTACGAAATGCTCACGAATAACCCCCTTGCTGGGTGAGGCTTTCTTGATCTCCGCAATCACCGCAGGCTGTGCCGCAGCCAGCTTGCTTTGAATCGACTTCAAGAAACCACGAGGTGTCGAGGCTTGTTCGGCCTGCACCCTGAGCGCTTCAATAGAGACCTTAGCACTGCGTTCGGTGATCTCCTGCTGCTTGCGGGCAAGGATTTTTTTTAATATATCGGGGGGATTGTTCATTACGGGTCAACCACGGTTATTAGTGGGTTATTGAAAACTTCGAGTAACTATTTAGATTACCCCTGAAATTCGTCAGCTCAAGGCAAAAAATGTGAATTCACATGGGTAAATGATCATTTTTTAACGCAGAAATGGCGAATTTCAAGGGTAAGATGAACAGTTACAAGGTCAAAAGCTATTTGTCAGGCTAACCAAGGCATCCAACTTGGTGCGAGCCTTGCCCGAGGCGATCACCTCGGCGGCTTTTTCGACACCGGCTGCCAGTGAATCCACCAGATTAGCCGCATAAATCGCTGCCCCGGCATTCAATACCACGATATCGCGTGCGGGGCCGGCTCGGTTATCAAGCACATCCTTAATAACCTCCAAACTTTCATCCGCATGGTCAACCGCTAAATCACTCACCTTGCCCCGGGCAATGCCAAAATCTTCGGGCTGGATGGTGTAGCAGTTAATTTCACCCTCTTTAAGCTCGGCAACACGGGTGGGTGTCTCAATCGAAATTTCATCCAGCCCATCTACTGCATGCACCACCAGCACATGCTGGCTACCCAGCTGTTTCAGCACCTGAGCTAACGATTCAACCCACGGTTCGGCAAACACACCCAACACTTGGTTGGGCGCAGCAGCGGGGTTGGTCAGAGGCCCAAGCACATTAAATAGAGTGCGAACCGCCATCTCCCGGCGCGGGCCGATAGCATGTTTCATGGCACCGTGATGGGCGGGGGCAAACATAAAACCAACTCCCAGCTCATTCACGCACTGCGCCACCTGTTCTGGCGTAATGTCCAGCTTCACTCCCGCCGCCTCCAGCACATCGGCACTACCGGTATTGCTGGAGATAGAGCGATTACCGTGTTTGGCAACCTGGCCACCGGCGGCGGCAACCACAAAAGCAGAGGCGGTGGAGATATTAAATGTTTTGGCCCCATCACCACCGGTGCCGCAAGTATCAACCAAGTGGTCTCCCGCTATTGCCACTGGCGTTGCAAGCTCACGCATCACCGAGGCGGCGGCGGTAATTTCATCAACCGTTTCACCCTTAATACGCAGGCCAACCAGGAAACCACCTATTTGAGCCGGCGTTGCTTCACCCGTCATAATCAGGCGCATGGTGGCGATCATCTCTTCGCGAGTGAGATCATGCCGATCGATAACGGCTTGAATCGCTTGCTGCATTTTCATCTTAGTTCTCCAAATTCAGGACAGACCAGACCAAACTCGACTAGACCCGCTCCGGCTAAAGCCTCGACCTCCAAAGCGGGGCTGAAAACAGGCTCTTAACGCATACTTGATGACTGTTTTAGAGCATTCGCCAACATTTCGTGCCCCTGCTCGGTCAGGATCGATTCGGGGTGAAACTGCACCCCTTCAATCATGTACTCCTTGTGGCGCACCCCCATAATTTCATCAATCTCACCGCTTTCGGTCTCTGTCCAGGCGGTTATCTCCAGGCACTCGGGCACCGCCTGTTTATCGATCACCAGGGAATGATAGCGCGTCACCTCAAGCGGGTTCTTCAGCCCTTCAAACACCCCAACTCCTCGATGCTTCACCCACGAGGTTTTGCCGTGCATAATCTGCCCCGCATGGATAATCTGCCCACCAAACGCCTGGCCAATGCTCTGGTGCCCAAGGCAGACACCCAGAATGGGAAGCTTGCCTTTAAAGTAGTCAATGGCTGCCAGCGAAATGCCCGCTTGATTGGGTGCGCACGGGCCGGGGGAGATCATCAGGTGATCCGGGTTTTTAGCCTCAATCTCTTGCAAAGTAATCTGGTCGTTACGGTACACCTCCACCTCGGCACCCAGCTCACCCAGATACTGCACCAGGTTATAGGTGAAGGAGTCGTAGTTATCGATCATCAACAACATTGCTTATACCTTGCGTCATTAGCGCGAAGAGACCTTTGCACGAAAAATAGTTTTCGCTCCAGCAAGGCAAAAATGATCGAAAAACTGGAGTTTACTGGAGTAAATGAGGATTTTGAGATCATTTTTAACGCCGCTGGGGCGGAAAATATGAATCGAGCAAAGGTCTCGCGAAAAAGATTATCAGTGACCACTGTCAAGCCCCGCCGTAGCCATTTCGACGGCTTTAAACACCGCTCGACCTTTATTCATGGTCTCTTTCCACTCATATTTGGGAATCGAGTCGTACACTACACCCGCACCCACTTGAATATGTAAAACTTGATCTTTGATCACTGCGGTGCGAATGGCGATGGCGGTATCCATATTACCATTCCAGGAGAGGTAACCCACTGCACCGGCGTAGACTCCTCGCTTCACTGGCTCTAATTCATCAATAATCTGCATCGCCCGGATTTTTGGTGCACCACTCACCGTACCAGCGGGGAACGTAGCACGCAGCACATCCATAGAAGAGAGGTCTTTTTTCAGCGTGCCGGTGACATTGGAGACAATGTGCATCACATGGGAGTAACGTTCGATCATCATTTTTTCAGTCAGCTTAACGCTGCCTGTTTCCGAGATACGCCCGGCATCATTACGCCCCAAATCAATCAGCATCAAGTGCTCTGCCAGCTCTTTGGGATCGGCCAGCAATTCGGCCTCCCAGGCTAAATCTTCCGCCTCATTCATTCCACGGGGGCGAGTTCCAGCAATCGGGCGCACGGTCACCTCCCCCTCCTCCAGACGCACCAGAATTTCAGGGGAAGAGCCGACAATATGAAAGTCACCCAGATCCATAAAGTACATATAGGGCGAGGGATTAAGACTGCGCAAGGCGCGGTAAAGATCTAACGGACGGGCTTTGTAGGGTACAGAGAGGCGCTGGGAGAGTACCACCTGCATCACATCGCCATCGGTGATGTACTGTTTGCAAACATCCACCGCATCTTTAAAGCCTTGCTCGGTAAAACCGGAAACGAAGTCGGCCTCATCCACCGTGGCGTGGCGATCCGCCCGGTGAGGCGGAACCGCCTGCCCCATCTGGCTAACCAACTCTGCCAGACGATGCTCGGCCAGATCCAGACTACCGCTCTGCTCTGTATCTGCATGTACAATCAGGTACATTTTACCACTGAGATTATCGAACACCACCAGCTCTTCTGAGAGCGCCAGCAAGATGTCGGGGCTGCCAAGGGGATCGGGATTGGGGCAGGCTTTCAGTTTTGGCTCAATATAACGAATCGTATCGTAACCAAAATAACCGACCAGACCGCCGGTAAAGCGAGGCAGGCCCGGCACTTCACTCACCTCAAAACTGGCCTGTAGCGATTCAACCCACGCCAGTGGGTCATCCACGGTGATGGTTTCAACAACCTCACCATCATCAATCATTGACACGTCATTACCGTAAACCCGAAAGGCACGGCGGCACGGCAAGCCTATAATGGAGTAACGCCCCCATTTTTCGCCACCTTGCACTGATTCAAATAGATAGGAGTACGGCCCGCAGGCCAGCTTCAGATAGACACTGAGTGGAGTTTCCAGATCGGCAAGTATTTCTCGCATCACCGGAATGCGCTTAAAACGTTTGTTAAGTAGCGATTGAAACTGTTGTTGTGCCATTGTTATTACCACTGAAAAGATGAAAACCAAAACCCTGAACGATAATATTGAGCTTCACCATCGTTGTTGCAGTGTTATGACCTGTTCCATTTTCTCGCCTTTTCAGAAAACTGTGATAGGGATAAAGCTAAGTTAACTCGCAATAACCTCTGCAAACTGCGCCATCGAGTCAATCACCGCATCGGGCTTTGAGTCGCGGATATCCACACCGTGGTTATAACCGTAACTCATGCAGATAATACCGAAACCTGCCACACGCGCCGCTTTCACATCCGACATAGAGTCACCAATCATCAGCGAACTTTCAGGCTTAACACCCATCACTTCAGCAGAGTGTAACAGCGGCAGTGGGTGTGGCTTTTTCTCGGGCAGTGAGTCACCACATACAATTGTCTCAAACTCATCGTAAATACCCAACTCTTTCAAAATAGGAAGAGTAAACTGGCTCGCTTTATTGGTCACACAGCCCAAGCGAATATTGTGTACCTTCAACCAATCCAACCCCTCACGCACCCCGTCATACAGACCGCTGCGTTTGCAGGTGTTTTCAGCATAGAGACCTAAAAACAGCGGATAGGCCTTTTCAAAAACCGCATCATCCGGCTCACCATCAAGCTGATTAATCAGCGCACGACGCACCAGACGCTCAACACCATTACCCACCCAGTTGCGCACCGCCGTTTCACCACGAACCGGCATCTCCAGCCGCTTCATCATCTCATCAACACAGTACGCCAGATCAGGCACCGAATCGACTAATGTACCATCCACATCAATCAAAACCATTTCGGGCTTCTTAACCATCACTATTTCCCATAACTTTTACCACCAATACCTAAGAAGTTGAATCTTTTAGGTATGGATAATAAAAAAACAGGCCAGCCATCAGGCCAGCCTGCTCAAGCAATCAACTACCGACTTTAGCTAACTCAGCACGAAAAGCGGCGAGAACCGAGTCGTAATCATTGGCATCCGCTTCATTGCGGGCATTAAATATGGCCGAACCAGCCACAAACATATCGGCACCCGCCTCTGCGATTTCACGAATATTGTCGACCTTCACACCGCCATCAACCTCCAGGCGAATATCACGCCCAGAAGCATCAATGATCTTACGCGCTTCACGCAGCTTATCTAATGTGGCGGGAATAAAGCTCTGACCACCAAAGCCAGGATTTACTGACATCAGCAAAACCAGATCAACCTTGTCGATCACATACTTC
>UOFP01000173.1_pt1 | contig 18795 bp, 20 predicted proteins | sample 1988921 | NCBI WGS metagenome assembly UOFP01 (sample SAMEA4712195, study PRJEB27164) | hydrothermal vent metagenome | biome: marine basaltic hydrothermal vent biome; feature: marine hydrothermal vent; material: mineral | place: Pacific Ocean | collected 2011-06-14/2011-07-23 | depth 1719 m | reverse complement strand
CTTTCAAATGACCACCCCATTGGTATTACCCTGCCCAACACCTCAGACTTCAGAATCTTCACCGGGGAAGTAACCGGGGAGATGAGGTTCTTTGACAGGGACGGTGATAATAAAGCAGATCCTGATGAGATCAGGCTCTATGAATCTGGTGGCTATAAGGTGGAGTGTGCCAGCTGCCATGACCCGCATGGGGTGATGAATCCAAACGGCAGTACCTTTCTTGCCAGCTTTTTACGCGTGAGCAACCAAAACAGTGAGCTCTGTTTCACCTGCCATGCGAATTAACCAACACGCTTTTTTGCCTGCCGCCAATACTGCTCCAGTGTTTCAAGGGATAACTCGCTGATTCTTAATTGTCGTGCTGTAATTTGTGACTCCAGGTCGCGAAAGCGTGTTTCAAATTTTTGATTGGCTTTGCGCAGCAGTTGCTCCGGGTCTGCATTGGACTTACGCGCCAAATTGACACACGCAAACAACAGATCGCCAATCTCTTCATGCTGGCGCGCTGAGTTATCTGCCTTGGCAAGTTCAACTTTAATTTCTTCTAGCTCCTCTTCAATTTTATCAATAACCTGCTGACAATTTTCCCAGTCAAACCCTACCTTGGCCACTTTTTTCTGGATTTTATTTGCCAGGGTCATCGCCGGCAGTGCACGGGTTAGTCCATCAAGCACGCTGCTTGGCGCTGTGTGAGCCTTCTCTTGGGTCTTAATTTCATCCCAACGGCGGTGAATACTTTGCTCGTCATCCCCGCCAGTAAATTGCTGATCAAAAACATGAGGGTGACGGCGAAGCATTTTTTCGCAAATAGCCTCAACCACATCCTTAAATTCAAACCGCGCCTGTTCTTTGGCCAACTGACTATAGAAGACCACCTGAAACAGCAGATCCCCAAGTTCATCTTTTAGTTCGTCATAATCACCCTGCTCAATGGCATAAGCCACTTCATAAGCCTCTTCAAGGGTGTGGGGAATAAGGGTTTCGAAGGTTTGCTTGAGGTCCCACGGACAACCGCATTCGGGATCGCGCAGTTGTGCCATGATTTTTTGCAGACGGCTTATTTCACTCATGCCGCTATTATCAGCGCGCAATTACATAAAATCAAAAAGACTTCGACGTTGTGCAATCGAGAAGGATTGTTGAGAGGCTTCGAGTGCCTGAAGTTGCATTTGAAAATTCATAATCGCCTCAGCCATATCCACATCTTCCAACCGTGAAATATTGACGGTGCCTTGAAAGATGAGGTTGTCATTAACCACTCTTTGCTGTTCGATAGCATTTAGACGATTGCCCGCCTGACTGCGCTTTACATTGATATTTTCCATTGCATTATCCAGATTGCCGAATGCTCTACTCACTTCATTGTGGCGATAGGCTGACGAGGCCGAATCATCCCCCGTGGTATTGAAAACATCCACAATAGCTTGCAAGGAAGAGAAAATATCCGCATTACCACTGGGCTCGAGCGTAAATTCATCACCCAGATTAGGCTCACCTGAAATAGAGACATTAATACCGGCAAAACTCAAGGCATCACCCGATGAAAAAGCGCTCGGCCCGGCAACCAATGTGGCGGAGCTATCATACACTTCGTAAGTCATCGGGCTGGATGAGGTAAACTGGATGCTATAGGTATCATTGACAAAAGCACCCACTTCATTCCCCAGATCAATGATGCCGGTACCGGTATTTGAGACATTAGCAGAAGCGGAAATAACACCATTACCTGTCGGTATTTTCATGAAAACATCTTTGCCATTGTCATTTAACGCCACCAATCGGCTGGCACCAACTTTCAACTCACGAACCCCTTCATCCCCCTGATAGCTCATAACATTGCCTGTCTCCACAAAAGGCACACTACCAGCTTTATTACCGGCAAACATATAATCGCCATTCACATCAGTACTGTTTGCAATCGAGATTAAACTACGCCTTAAACCATCAATCTCTTCGGCAATAATGGCCCGGTCATTTTGATTGGTGGTATCGCTGTTACCCTGCAGAGTCAAATCCCGCACACGTTGAAGAACATTGTTGATATTTCCATAAACAGACTCCTGGTAACCGACTTGGGCGTCTGCCGCATCGGCATTGAGCTGATACTGTTCCATCTGCTGTTTTGCTTCTCGCAACTGCAAAACAGCAGAGGAGGCTGCGGGGTCATCCGCCGCACTCAACAGACGCTTGCCGGTGGCAATTTGCTGTTGCAGGCGATTAATTTCGCTCTGATTCTCCATCATGGTTTTCATACTATTTTGAAACATCATGCTGGTAGAAAGTCGAACCGTCATGCTACTTCCCCTCTATTATCTCACTGCGTTCAGCAGTGTTTCGAATACCGTATTTGCAGTGCTCATCACTTTTGCCGCCGCCGCATAAGCCTGTTGGTAACGCATCAGGTTGGCGGCCTCTTCATCAAGATTAACCCCTGAAATGGATGATTTTTGCATTTCAGCCTGCTGCAACATCACACTTTGCGCCTGGCGGGTTTGGTCTGAGCGTGCCGCGGCAACCCCAACATCGGAGACCAGGCGTGAATAACTATCCTGCAAACTTTCACTACCGTTTGCCAACACATTTTGTTGTTGAATACCGGCCAGTGCCAACATATTGGTGTTGTCACCTGATGCGCCAAAATTACTGGCAACCGTGAAGGTGTCACCCGTTGCCGGTGTGCCACTCAATACCAGTTCCCAGCCGTTATAGGCCACACTATCACCGCTGTTATAAGCGACATTGGATGCCAGCACCGTGCCTGTCGTATTATCAAGCACATCAAACTGGTTACTGTTTGTAAAGGTAATGGTGACATCATTCAGTAGCGCTGTATTGGTGATATCCTGAACATTAAGAGCACTTGGCACCCCATCACCCTGGTTATTCCAGCGACTCTCTGTGGCGACGGCAGATGCCGCTGCAATATCTTTTCCATCCGTGATATTACTTGATATTTGCCCCGCAGCGGTCCCGGTAGGGCGAATATGAAAACTATCACCCGCCACCGCACCTGCGGATATATTCAGCTCAAAACCAAAACCGGTATCATATGTCCCGACCCCGGGTATGGCAGAACTAACACCCGTGGTCATATCACGCAGAGTATAATTTGTACCGTCAAATTTGAGTTCGTAATCAGCCGTTGTCAACTGAGAGACATCAGTGATTGTGGCGGTTGTACTTGCACTGCCGGTATTCAGGCGGCTGACATAGACCTCAGCCGTTGGAGTGGTGAAAAAACCGTTGTTGATATCGCCATCCAGATCCATTCCCTGGCTATGTTGTGCATTAAAGCTATCCGCCAGCCCCAGCGCCATACGACCCAGGGTATTTTCAGCCTGGGTGATAAGATCGCCCCGCGCCTCCAGCAAGCCACCAATTTTCCCACCATTGAGGGTATTGGTAATTTCAAATACATTGCCGTTGCCGTTATCAAAAGCAACTTCCAGGTCATAGGCATTGTAACGGTTACCCTGGGTCACAATGTTATTGGCCGTGGCATTCAGAACCAATGGCTGGCCTTTACCAATAAAGACATCCATGGAACCATCATCTTTTGTCAGCGTATTGATATTAGCCAGTTGGGACATTTTACTCACCAACAAGTCCCGCTGATCCATCAGGTCATTGGGTGGGAATTGGCCATTAACACCACCTGACTGAACAATTCGGCCATTTAACTCGGCAATAGATTGTGCATAACCATTTAGCTCCCCCACGGTAATCCGAATGTCGTTATTAATTTGTTCTTTATAGGATCCCAGTTGAGTTGAGAGCATTTCGAAGCGATTGACCAGCTCATCCCCTTCGGCAACCATCACCCCTCTTGCAGCAACAGAGGTGGGGGCATTCGCCACCGCTTGTGCCGAGCCAAAAAAGTTTTGCATGCTGCCACCCAGACTGGCGCTGGCATTAGCCAGCAACTCATCGAGTTGGGCAGCATATTCATTAACGGAGTTTTGATAATTGTAAGCGCTGGAATAGCCATTCAGGCGGCTTTCAACCACACTATCGAACTGTCGACGAACCGAGGCCACTTCAACACCGGCACCAATACTGTTGGTACCCACCCGTGTGGGAGCACGGCTCATAAACTCGGTGGTTTGACGGCTATAACCTTCGGTTGCCGCATTTGAAATATTTTGAGAGGTGGTATGCAGTGCACGCTGGAAGGCCATCAGCCCCGAAATTGCGGTACCAAAAACATCACCCGTGCCTGACATATCAATCCCCTGAGTCGCTTCAGCGGCAATAGCTTGCCGTCTCTTTACACTGCTCTATCGTCCATTAGCTACGAAACCTTTACACTTCGCTTTCAGCCAACAGTACCTGTCCCATAATCGCTTTTATTTTAGCTGCATAATCGGGATCTGTTGCATACCCCCCCTTGTGCAGCGCATCAATATAATCCTCTGCGTCTGCTGCCTTGTTAAGGGCTTCGCTATAACGGGGTGAGTGACTCACAAAATCCACATAGTCCTGAAAACTCTCAGCATAAGAAGTATAGACTCTAAAACTGGCCTGCTGCTGCACCGCTATCCCACCTTTGTACTCCAGGGTTGCCACCGTTGCTCTCTCCCCTGACCAGCGGTGGTCTGCCTTGATATTAAAAAGATTATAACTGCTCTGCCCATCTGCAACGTCGATTATTCGCTTACCCCAACCGGTTTCCAGAGCCGCCTGGGAGATCAACACCTTGGGCTCTACACCCAGCTTATCTGCCGCTTTTTGAGCCAACGGCCATAGCGCCTTTACAAACTGCTCTGCCGTTTCAAAGCGCTCGACTGATTCAGGTTTTGTAACTATCGGGGCTGAAGCAGAAGAGAGTGGCATTGATTTGTGAATAATATATTCATCGCGATTGAAAGGGCGGGCAGGTTGAGCCACAGCCGGTGACTCCGCATCCGTTGGTAAATTCTGACTCAACTGGCGAACAATCGTGTCAGCCAAGCCAATACCACCCTGGGATGAGAGACTCAGTGAAAGCTCTTTATCATACATTTCCAGATAGGTATTCTGCGCATTGGAGTTAAACAGTTGGTCACCAATACTGGCATCACGCATCGATTTAACCATCATCCCCAGAAAGAGCGACTCAAACTGCTCCGCAACCGTACGCAGCGCCCCCTGGGAATCATCCCGGGCCTGGGTGCGTAACTTGGCTAAGGATTGAAAATCGGTATAGCTTTGTGGTTGCTGAATCGGTGTATTCATCGCTAACCCCTATGTTGGGGCACCTTCTAAAAATTAGAGATTTTTTTCTGTGAGTAGGCGGAAATGTTCGAGGAAGCGGAATTTATGGGTATAAATGAGCATTTCGAGGCTATTTCCAACACCCTCACAGAGGAAAATATCAATTTTTAGAGGTGCCCTCTATATCACCACCAGCTCTGCACGCAGAGCCCCGGCCTCTTTTAATGCCTCCAGAATAGCCACCAGATCACCCGGTGCAGTACCCACATTATTAACCGCCCGCACCAGTTCATCCAAGCTAACACCCGGATCAAATACAAACATGCGATTCCCTTCCGATTTCACTTCAATATCCGTGGTACCCACCACCACCGTTTCACCACCGGAAAACGCTCCGGGCTGGGAGACTGCCGGTCGTTCAACAATGGTGACTGTCAAGGATCCGTGACTCACGGCTGCGGCATCCACTTTTACATTGCTACCGATGACAACGGTTCCCGTTCTGGAGTTAATAATGACCCGTGCCGGGGCCTGGCCCGATTGAACTTCCAGGTTTTCGAGAATGGAAAGAAAGGCGACCCGTTGTCGTTGATCAACCGGTGCAGCCACTTGAATTGAAGCGGCATCCAGCGGCACTGCTATGCCTTCACCCAGCAGCTTGTTAATCTCTTCTGCGACATTATTGGCGGTGGTGAAATCAGCCCGATGCAGGTTCAGATCGACAAAACTCACCCCCCCCACTTTCATCGGCACACCGCGCTCAATAGAGGCACCGTTTGGAATCCGCCCGACACTGGGAACATTCACTGAAAGGCGTGAACCATCACTGCCTGAAGCACCAAAACCACCCACCACCAGATTCCCCTGGGCGATAGCATACACTTCACCATCCGCTCCCTTGAGTGGGGTCATGACCAACACCCCACCGCGCAAACTGGTGGAGTTACCAATGGAGGCAACGGTGATATCGATATTTTGACCGGGCTTTGCAAAAGGAGGCAGTGTGGCACTAACGGAAACCGCGGCAACATTTTTCAACTGGGGGTTAACATTGGCCGGTAGCGTCACGCCAAATTTTGAGAGCATGCTCTTGACACTTTGAATGGTAAAGGGGGTCTGACTGGTTTTGTCACCGGTACCATCAAGACCGACCACAATACCGTAACCAATTAACTGGTTAGAGCGCACCCCGGCAACTGAGGCAATATCCTTGATCCGCTCGGCCTGGGCCACCCCCATCAACAGCAGGCTGCCTAACACAATGAGTAAACTCAATAACCGTTTCATTTCAACACCCCGACGTCATTAAAGTGGCCACCAGGAACTCTGCAAGAAGCGATCCAGCCAGCCCATTTCATTGGCATTACCAATCACCCCTTTGCCGCCATAAACAATTTGGGCATTGGCCACCTGGCTGGAGGCGACCATATTTTCAGAGTCGATATCCCGTGGGCGAATAATTCCGGAGAGGCGCACATACTCATCGCCTTGATTAATACTAATCAGCTTCTCACCACGAACCACCAGATAACCATTGGTCAGCACCTCAGAAACAGTTACTGCAATGGCACCGGTCAAGCTGTTGCTCTGTCGGCTATCACCATCACCTGCAAAATCCTTAGCTGAAGAGAGAGTGGTATTCAACAATGGTATTTGCCCCCTTGCTGGGTCATACCCCATCAATAAACCAACTGAGGAGGAGACCGAGGAGGCTTTATTGGTTGAGCTGCTGGCACTGGTACTGGCGTTGGTACGCTCACTCAATTGAACGAGAATAATGTCACCAATTTGACGGGCTTTTTCATCCTGAAACAGCGCCAGCCCCTGGCTAGACTGAAAAATAGAGCCAGAGTTGTTCGGCAACGGCTTGGCCATTGCCGGATAGGTAATGGCAAACTCAGGGTGGTTGCGTGCTTTTGTGGCATTGGATGCACAACCCACCAGCGAAGAGAGTACCAACAGCACAATAATAATCCTCATCACGTCACCTCAATTAAACATTATTGGTGATAAATTGCAGCATCTGATCAGCGGTGGTAATCGCCTTGGTATTCATCTCATAAGCCCGTTGCGCCTCAATCATTCCCACCAGCTCTTCAACCACATTGACATTGGACGATTCCAGAGAACCTTGCAGTAGCGAGCCCAGCCCATTGGCATCCGGATTACCGGTCTGCGCTGCACCGCTGGCACTGGTCTCCACATAGAGGTTTTCACCTTTTGCCTGCAGACCGGTTGGGTTAACAAAATCAGCCAGCTGAATCGAACCGATCTGCGTGCTGGCGGCCACTCCCTGCTGTTGGACTGAAACTGTTCCATCACGACCAATACTGATGGTTTGCGCATCAGCTGGCACATTAATGGCTGGAGAGAGCGGGTAACCATTCGAGGTGACCACCTGCCCTTCAGCATCCAGACGAAACGAGCCGTCACGACTGTAGGAGATAGAGCCATCCGGCATGCTGATTTGAAAATAACCACGACCACTAACAGCAATATCCAGATCAATATTGGTCTGGAGAATATTCCCCTGGGTATGCAGCTTTTCAGTGGCCACTGTGCGCACGCCAGTACCATAAGATAGGCCCGATGGCAGCGTAGTATCTTGAGAAGTCTGCGCCCCAACCTGACGAACATTTTGATAGAGCAGATCTTCAAACACCGCCCGGTTCCGTTTAAAGCCGGTTGTGCCCACATTGGCCAGATTATTGGAAATCACCGTCAGACGATTCTGCTGTGCTTCCAGCCCTGTTTTCGATACCCAAAGTGCAGGATTCATACGCTACCTCGCTTTCTTATATTTGTGGAAAATCACAACTACAAACGCATCATTTGCGTGGTGATTTCAGCGGCTCTATCTGCCGTTTTCATCATCTTCACCTGCATCTCATAACGACGAGAGAGGTCGATCATTTGCACTAACGACTCAACCGCACTGACATTACTAGTTTCCAGAGCACCAGAGACAATCCTCACTCCCGGATCAACATCTGCACCCGCCCCATTTTTGAGACGAATCAGGCCATCTTTTCCTTTAAACAGATCTTCCATCGGCGGATTAACCAACTTGACCCGATCCACCACCGCCAAAGCGGCCGCATCCTGCCCCACCGGCAAAATGCTCAAGGTGCCATCGGTGCCAATCTCAATCTGCTCAAAAGGAGGGAGATTGATCGGGCCACCATCGCCAAGCACTTGATGACCATCCGGGGTAACCAGAAAACCCGCCTCATCCACCTTGAAATTACCGGCACGGGTAAGCGCCTCCTCACCGGTTTGTGGATCAGCCTGAACCGCAAACCAGCCATCACCATTAATCGCAACATCCAGTTGTCGGCCCGTGGTATCAAGAATGCCCGCCTGGGATTTAAAACCCGGGTTTTCAGTCATCGCATAAACACGGCTGGCATGGCCGTCACCAAAAACTTGCTGGCTGCGCTGCTGAAAAAAATCTTCCCGAAAGCCGTGGGTCGACACATTGGCTAAATTATTGCTATTGACCGTTTGAGCCAGCATCGTCTGTTTGGCACCAGACATCGAAATATAGAGCATACGATCCATAACAAACCTCCTAATTAACGCATGTTAATAATGGTTTGAGTAACGGTATTCGCGGTGGAGATCACCTGGGCATTCGCTTGATAATTACGCTGTGCAATAATCAAATTAACCAGCTGTTTGGCAATATCCACATTGGATGATTCCAGAGTACCCGCCGAAATCGAGCCATAATCACCATTCAGTGCCTCACCATTAATTGCGTTACCCGAGTCATAGGTTTCAGCCCAATTGCTATCACCGGTTTGACGCAGACCCGACGGATTATTTACCGACGCCAGCGCCACCTTGCCAAGAATATCGGAGACACCATTTGTGTAGCGGGCAAAAATCACACCACTGTCATCAATATCGATGCCGCTCAAACGCCCGGTTCCATAACCATCCTGAGTTAAATCATTGGTTGCAAAAGCAGAGCCATACTGCGTGCTGTCGGTAAGGTCGAGGGATAATGCCAGAGGATCAGCGTTGGGGCCCGGCAGTGTCAAACCCTGATAAGAGATCACATTGGGCGTAGCAGGCAGACTCGGTACAACCGAAGATAACTGACCGGCACTATCAAAAGTAACAACTGCTGGAGATCCGGGGGCCAAACCCGTGGGCACCACTTCGTTACCATTAACATAGGTGTAGCTTTCCCAGGTATTGGCCGCATCGGGAATCACCTTACGAAAATAGATGGTCGCCGTATGTGCATTACCCAAACTATCATAAACCGTTGATGCGGTTGCATTGTGGTAGGTCGTCTGGTCAGTGGCAAGGAACGGGATTGCTACCGGATCAATCGGTGTCTCATTGGCCGGCAGATTAAACTGACCATTAATGGTATTGGTCGCCGAAGGCATACCGATATCCGCATTTACCCGGATCGGCTGCGGGTTTTCGAGATTATATGAATCAGTAACGTTATTGTAGTTATACGCCAAAAGGGCCTGATTTCCGCTATTCACCATCGTGCTGGTACGATCCAGATGAAAGGCACCGGAACGGGTCAAATTAATATCCCCATTCAGCCCCTGCACCTGAAAAAACCCCTGACCATTAATCATCAAATCAAGGCTGTTTCCGGTATAGCTACTATCTCCCTGGGAAAACTCCTGGGTAATCCCGGCCAGCCTCACTCCACTACCTGGCGTAGTGGCCGTTATGCCTTGATAGGCAATGGCGTAGACATCAACAAACTCGGCACGTGACTCCTTAAAACCAGTTGTCTCAGCATTTGCAATATTATTACCGGTCACCGCTAAATCTGCAGACGCCGCGTTTAACCCACTCAGTGCGATACTAAAAGGCATAATTTTATCCCCGTTTATTGGTGAATTTGAAGCACATCAGCCATACGCCAACTACCCAATCCATCCAGATTTAATGCGATACCTTGACTACCACCGCCAATCGTAACGCTCTCGACCCTGGCATTTGCCATGGTTGGCAACGCCTCCGTTACACCACTGCTATACCAAGCGGTTGACTTCATTTCATACTGACCATCCGGCAAACTATTGCCATTTTCATCCTTGCCATCCCAACTGAAATCGGCAATCCCTTTTGGCAGCGCCCCCAAATCAATTGTTTTAACCAGACTGCCTGACTCGCTGTAGATTTTCACCTCCACTCTATCGGCTGCATCCACAACTGCCACTGAGCCACCTAAACGACCATTGCTTAAATTCGATACATCAGAGGGCACTACCACACTGCGCCCCACCATGCTGGATGCTTGCAGTGCCTGGCTTGATTGAAGTGCATTAACCACATCATTGGTCGACTGCTGCAAATCAGCGATACCACCCGCCGTTTCAATTTGAGCCAATTGCGTGAGAAACTCGCCGTTATCCATGGGTTTCAACGGATCCTGATTTTGAATTTGAGCCAACATCAGGGTAAGAAACTCATCCGACTTCGATGCAGGCTTCTCCGCTTTTGGATTTGCCCCTAACCCCAGACCTTCCAAATATGCATTACTGTTCGTTACATTATCCATTACGGTCTCCTGCCTAATTCCTGCCCAACTGCAATGTCTTCATCATCAACTGCTTAGAGGTGTTAATCACCTGCACATTAGTCTCGTATGAACGAGAGGCCGACATCATATTAGCCATCTCCTCAATCACGTTCACATTCGGGTAATAGACATAACCCTGCTCATCCGCCATCGGATGATTCGGGCTGTATTGCGGCCGCAACGGTGCATTGCTCTCCACAATACCTTTAACCTTAACCCCGGCAGCCTGCTGCCCCATCTCACCCGTCATAACCGTTGAAAAGAGCGGATAGCGGGCACGATACGTCCGGTCGACACTACTGCTCGCCGTATCGGCATTCGATATATTGCTCGCGGTAGTATTTAAGCGCACCATTTGCGCACTCATGCCGGAACCGGCAATATCAAAAATATTAAACAGACTCATCTATCACTCTCCCCGAATCGCTTTAACCAACCCTTTTAACTTCTTATCCAGAAAAGTCAGGCTCACCTGCTGCTCCATGGCATTTTGGGTGAACTTCGCTTTTTCCCGGTGCAGGTCAACTGTATTACCATCAATAGAGGGTTGTAGCGGTGTGCTGTACATCATCTCAAAACCCATATTTTTTCCACCTGAAAAGTGCCCCGGCTGTGTCGCCTGTAGACTAAAAGCAGAACGGCTACTGGAGTGAGCATCAGCCAGCGCCTGCTTAAAATTAAAATCACGTGCTTTGTAGCCTGGGGTGTCGGCATTAGCGATATTGGTTGCCAACATCTCAATACGCTGGGAGCGCAGCTTGACCGCATTCTCATGCAAACTCAGCACATTATCGATACTGATTCCCATAACAAACTTCCTAAATTAATCACCTGCAAGATACAGAGCAATCAATGTGCCAGAATGTAAAATCGGGATAAACAGTGGGCTGTAGAAAGGAAAAGAGAGATGAAAGTGGCAAAAGCGGCAAAGATTTACCCCCTGCCAGCTCGACAGGGTTTTAAGAAAAAAGCGACATTTAAGAATTGATTCGCCAGGAAGGCAGGAGAAAAAACCGGGAATTATGAACGAAGTTTATAAACCACACCAGCAGGTAGTCGTACCATCTCAAAGCGATCCGTATAGTTGGCCGTGGACTCTGAACCACCAAGAAACAGGTAACCATCCGGCTTTAGCACACCAGCAATTTTTTCCAGAATTTCACGCTTGAGTTCCGCCGAAAAATAGATCAGCACATTACGGCAAAAAATTACATCAAACTTGCCAAGCAAGCCGTAGCTCGACATCAGATTCAACTCACGAAAAACAACACGTTTACGTAAATCTTCGCGTAGCTCCCAAGTCTCACCTCCCGGAAGTGGCTTAAAAAAACGTTTTTTACGTTCCGGCGATAACCCTCTGGCCATCGACAAGCTGTCGTAACACCCTTTTTTTGCCTCAGCCACCACCGTTGTGGATATATCGGTCCCAACAATCTCAATACGGCTAGGCAATGCACCGGGCCGTGACATCAGATACTCCTGTATCGTCATGCTGATTGAATAGGCCTCCTGTCCGGTTGAACTTGCCGCCGACCAAACTCTCATCTGGCTAGCACGTTGTGAAGTAATACCAGGGAAAACGTCTTTTTTCAAAATTTCAAAGGGATAACGGTCTCGAAACCAGGATGTTTCATTAGTTGTCATCGCATCCAGAATTTGATCCCGAAGCTGTCGGTTAACTTTGATTTTTTTGACCAGAAGATCAAAACTATCAATGCCTTCATCATTCATCAGACGATTCAGACGGCTGGTGAGCAGGTATTGTTTGTTATCACCCAGCACAATCCCGCAAGCCTTCTCTAAAAAAACACGGAAATTGTTATATTCGGTAGTGGATATTTGTCGTGAAGTCAAAGGTAGGCCCATTTTTTATTGAGGCCTTTACACAAAACAATGGCGAGAAGACAATAAGCTAAAAGTTGTAGAGCAGGTTTTAGCCATTTTCATCCGGCATTTGTTTCGTGCAGAGGCCTCCTATTTAGAAAACAAGTAGTCATCGTGCAAAAGCATCAATATGTCGCTATTTTCAATCAGACTCAATAGCGTGTACTTTTTCATTTTCCAGCGCCTCCAGCACCATTTTGGCCAACTCATCCGGATTGAATTTAGGTAAAAATTGATCTGCGCCTACCTTTTGCACCATCGTCTTATTAAAAACACCACTTAACGAAGTGTGCAGTGCAATGTACAAATCGCGTAGCTGTGGATCGTTACGAATCTCTTTCGTCAGTGTATAGCCATCCATTTTTGGCATCTCAACATCGGAGATAATCATTGATATTTTTTTGGTAATATCTCCATGTTCCTCTGAGATCGATTTCAGCAACGCCAGTGCCTCAGCACCGTCATTACACGATACCGAGCTGATACCCAACTGATCAAGTGTTCGTTTGACCTGATTACGGGCAACCGATGAATCATCCACCACTAAAATGTGGTACTTATCCGTATCGCTACCCTTATCAATCAGCTCATCTGAAACGACAGTCTTTTGCCCAACAATTTCAGAAAGCACCTTCTCCACATCAATAATTTCTATTAGCTCATCATCGATTTTTGTCACTGCCGTCATGTAGATATTTTTGCCCATACCCATTGGCGGCGGCATAATATCTTTCCAATTCATATTGATGATGCGGTCAACACTATTGACCAGCATCCCTTGAACCTTGCGATTAAATTCAGTGATAATGACGTAACCCTTTTCAGGGACTTCCACCGGCTGCTCGCCCATCGCCATACCAAGATCAATAACACTGATGGTATTACCGCGCATATTAACGATCCCTCGCACCGCACTGGCTGAATTTGGCATATGAGTTAAAGAGGGGCATTGAATCACCTCCTGAACCTTAAAAACATTAATGCCATAACGCTGTTTGCCGCCGAGGTGAAAAAGGAGTAGCTCCAGACGGTTTTCACCCACCATTTGTGTGCGTGCATCCACACCATCCATTATGCCTGCCATACTCCCCCCCATTTATCCTGAAAAATTCATAGCATATTATCGGCGCACACCCCCATTACTTAAGGAAGCCCCGAACAAATCATGATTGTTTTATGCTGACTGAAATCGTCCTCACCTATCCCGAAAATCGCACCAATAGAGGCGACTATTACTGCGCATTTCGAAACAAATGAAAACAATTTTTTCTCAACCTAAATCTAATCAGACTTATTCAGAGCTCCCTTAACCATACCAACGGCATGTATTTTGCTTGTATTTAAGCAGGTCAATAATGACCGGCAAAATCATGACACCACGACAGATGATAAAAATAGGTTTATTTGTGCTGTTTTCACTCTTTGGCAATGCCGTTGCGCAGGAAGGGTACCAACCACATTCACAAATTGAACAGGCCGTTCGCGACTACGTGGAGAAAGAACTCAACAAGCTCGCCAACTCAAACAGTGAAATAACCTTGAGCAGACTGAACAACCGACTCAAATTATCGCAGTGCAGCGAGCCACTGGAGATCTTCTCACTCAGCAAATTCAACCCTGCGGGACGTAACAATATCGGTGTACGCTGCCACACTCCACGATTCTGGAAAATATTCATTCCCGTCACCATCAAGTTTTATTCAACGGTGGTGGTGGCTACAAACCCACTCAGTCGTGGCACCACCATCACCACAGGTGACGTGGTGCTCGACCGTCGCCAGATAGCCAACCACCTCGGTGGTTACTTCACCACCATCGACGATGTTATTGGCCGTGAAGTACGTCAACCCATTCGTCTGGGCAACATCATCCAACAAAATGCGACCGATGCTGAAAAAATAGTCAAAAAAGGACAACTGATTACCCTGCGCTCCAGCAGCAGTCGATTTAAAGTAATCACCTCGGGAAAAGCACTCAACAATGGTACACTCGGTGATATTATCCGTGTACAAAACAGTAAATCAGAACGCATAGTAGAAGGCACCATTGTTGCACCCGGCATAGTTGAAATACTTAATTGAAGGTAACTACTCAGCGCGTTTATATTTTCCCTCAAATCGAGCCGTTTTCGCACGGAAAGAGGAAGCATATAGGCCATATGTGACCGATTGAGTACGAAAACAGGTAAAAGATGAGTACGCTGAGTAGTTACATTAAAGGAATTTCATCTGCTGGACGCTAACAACTTGTAGAGAAAAAAGGAGTATCTGTAATGGCGATTGATATCAACGGACTCGGTGCAGGTCACCAGGTTCAGGCAAACAACGAAAACTCTTTGGTAAGTGTTGCGCGTAGCGAGCCGACAGCAGCCCAGGAAGAGACCGGTGGCTCTTCCACCGTCGACACTGTGAGTCTGACAGACACCGCAGCACAGTTACAGAAGCTAGAGAACACACTGGCAGCACTACCGGTTGCAGATACCGCACGTGTTGAGAGCATTAAACAAGCGCTCCATGAGGGAACATTTAATGTGGATAACAGAGTCACGGCTGAAAAAATGCTCGGCATGGAGACAGCACTTAATAATGTGTCATAACTCAAAATGAGCAACGTTGCCCAACAACTGCAACAATCTCTGACCAGTCAGATCTCAGCATCTGAGAATTTTCTGCGCCTGCTACTTCAAGAGCGCGAAATTATCGCACAAAACCTGATCGAAAAATTACCCGAGCTCACACAAAACAAACTGAAACTGATTGAAGTTCTGGCCCAAACAGAAATTGAAATACTCTCTTGCTTTAAACAAGCGCTGGGTGAAAACAGCAACCAACAACCGGAAACCACTATCCACAAGCTTGATCCCAGCAGCAAGTACAACTTGTTACCGTTACTGCAAAAAGCACGGGATTTAGCCGCTGAATGTAAAAATGAAAACCTGATTAACAGCCAGATAGTCGATGGCTGCCAAAACCAGACAGAGCAGACCCTTGATGTACTTCTAAAAAGAGATAGACATTCAGTCTATGGTGCCAGCGGAAAAACCATCAAACAGAGTGGCGGCAGTCTGGGTGAAGCGTAGCAACACCCTTTTTCACTCAATATAGGGTAGAAAAGAGCCCAATATAAATGATTTCACCTTGCTAAATTCGAAAACATCCATCATCTAGTTGGTCAAATATTTCACCTATCCATGTCGATACAGCCTTTATGGCCTGAACCCTTCCTGCATTCCGATTTAACACCAACCAGGTCTCCTGATTGAGGTCAGTCAATGCTGGCGTAAGTTGAATCAGATCCTGACTCTGTTTACCCACAAAAATTGGCAAAGCAGCTAACCCTTGCCCACTTTTCACCCCTTGCAATAGTGCCATTAACGTACTGCAATAGAGCTTGATCTGTTCAGGTGGAACTTGTTGTCTCAGCCATCGTGTTACAGGCAAGACACTCTCACTATCATGATAAGAAATCCAGCGGCAACTTTCTGCCCGCTGTTCTGTTCTTGACTCGGGGTGTTGGAATACATATGCGCTGGAAGCATAAACAGCGTAGCGACAATGCCCTAAAAAACGAACATAAAGATTCGGATTGGTCGGCCTTTGTGATCGTATGGCTATATCCGCCTCCCCTTTTTCGAGATTAACAAACTGGATTCCAGTTTGGATTTGTATGGAAATCTCTGGATATTGAAAGGTCAGCCTCCCCATATTATCCATTAACAGCCGTGCAAATGATTCGCCGCAGGCAATATTGACAACGCCTGATGGCTGTTCATTTAGCAATTTCACACAGCCTTTTAGCTGATCCATTTTCTGTTGGATTTCTTCGGCTGTTTCGATCAGGGAATTTCCATTTTCGGTCAACTTATAACCATAGGGTGTGCGTGTAAATAAGGTAAGTGACAGCTGTTTTTCAAGCTGCTGAATGCGCCGGCCAATAGTAGGCTGAGAGCGATTTAATTGTCGTCCTGCCGCAGATAAAGTTCCGCTTCTAGCCACTGCCAAAAAGACTTCGATATCGTTCCAATCAAAGTTCATGGTAACCCCGCTGCCACAACACTATTCAATTATGAATACCCGACTGAGGATTATAGGGGATGTTTAATGCAAAAGCACGATCATACAATAGCGATCAACATTAACGTTCAAGTGGGAAAAACTTATGTTAACGAAAAGACTGAAAACAACTTGCCACCTGCTTTTATTGCTCTCTTCAGCAATCTGTCTGCCTACATCCCAAGCCTCTGAAACAGATGTGGAAGAAGTACTACGTGGATATATGAATGCCTGGCAAGAGCACAGCGTCGAAAAAATAGGTTCCTATTTTGCCACAAATGTAGCGTGGTATGACTTGCCATCAGATAGTACAACGCAAGGAAAATCAGAAGTAACCAAAGCGATAACAGACGCATTTATGGGATATGTTCCCGATATGTACTGGGTGAAGAGTGGGGATGTTTTTGTAAGTGGCAATACCGTGATATACGAATGGAGCTACGGCGGTACATTCAATGGTCGCTGGGGAGATATTGAAATAAAAAATAAACATTTTTCAATCAAAGGCATTAGCACAACCACAATCAATGAAAAAGGAAAGATCATTTCACAAAAGGATTACTACGATATGTACCAGTTTCAACAACAGCTAGGGTTAATCAAATAGCACAAAAAAACAATTCATTTATGCAATCCTCAATAGGTGTTTAAACATGATAAAAGCATTCGCAGCATTTGAGCCAAAAGGTGATCTCCAACCCTTTGCATATGACCCCGGTCATTTGAAATCACACCAAGTTGAAATTGATGTCCACTACTGTGGTATCTGCCACAGCGATCTAAGTGTTATTGACAATGAGTGGGGCAATACTCAATACCCGGTTGTCCCTGGGCACGAAGTCGTAGGAAGAATCACCAAAGTGGGCAAACATATTGAAAATTTGCTAATTGGCCAAACCGTTGGGTTAGGGTGGCATTCAGGTTACTGTGACGAATGCTCTTCATGCCATGCAGGTGATCAAAATTTATGCGCCAATGCTCAAGCGACAATTATTGGGCGTCATGGCGGCTTTGCTGACAAGGTATATGCATCAGCCAACAGCGTAGTTGTTATCCCCGACGGGATTGACCTGGAATCAGCCGGCCCCCTGTTTTGTGGCGGGGTGACCGTTTTCAACCCCTTATTGCAATATGACATTAAACCCACCGACAAAGTTGCTGTAATTGGCATCGGCGGCTTAGGACATATGGCATTACAGTTTATTAATGCATGGGGTTGTGAAGTAACCGCCTTCACCTCCAGTGAGGAGAAAAAAGAAGAAGCTTTAAACCTAGGTGCCCATCATGTTTTGAACACCTGCAATCCGAAGGAGATCGAGTCTGTGGCAGGGTGCTTTGACCTCATTATATCAACGGTTAATATCACGCTTGACTGGGATCTCTACCTCAGCGCGCTGGGCCCCCGTGGCCGCTTACACTTTGTTGGTGTAGTGATAGACCCTCTTGATCTCAATGTGTTTTCACTCATTATGGGGCAGCGCTCGGTATCTGGCTCTCCGAGTGGTAGCCCAGCAACTATTGCAAATATGTTGGAGTTTGCGAATCGCCATAATATTAAACCCGTAATAGAGAAATTTAGCTTTGGTGAAATAAATGAAGCCATTTCGAAATTAAGAAGTGGACAAGCGCACTATCGCATTGTGCTTTGCCGCTAATTTTTACCCTGTGGCTTCTCTCATTGAAGAGTTAACACTATGCTACTAGCACATCCTAAAGTTTCGGATATAGCCGTTTTAACTTGATGCGAACATCATCCATTTTGAACTAACAATCGACTTTATTCTGACGGTTATTTCTGCTCTCATTCCATGCAACCACCTCAGAACACATTTTCTTGATGCAAGGAATCCAGCCAGCAAAGCATTCATCTTCGATTCCCGCCTAGCCTAGCGAAACACTCGTTCAGGTAAAAAGCATTTTCGCCAATACCCTGTACAAGGTAGTATAGGCGCTGTAGAAATTCTTCTGATAAAAACACGAAGATAGTACAAAGAACAAACAAAAAAGGCCATACTTCAACTGAAGTATGGCCTCGAAAAATGGCGTCCCCAAGGGGATTCGAACCCCTGTTACCGCCGTGAAAGGGCGGTGTCCTAGGCCTCT
>UOFP01000315.1_pt1 | contig 19366 bp, 21 predicted proteins | sample 1988921 | NCBI WGS metagenome assembly UOFP01 (sample SAMEA4712195, study PRJEB27164) | hydrothermal vent metagenome | biome: marine basaltic hydrothermal vent biome; feature: marine hydrothermal vent; material: mineral | place: Pacific Ocean | collected 2011-06-14/2011-07-23 | depth 1719 m | reverse complement strand
ACTTGCATCAATTACCTTAATATTTTCGATACTAAAACGACTGCGCAGGCCCTGCCTGATATCTTTTGTGCTCATCTCTTCCTGTTTGGTCTTTTCCACCAGACGGCTCATGGCGGAGACAATCTGACCATTTTCCATGTAGATAGGGAATATTTTAATCACAACCAGCGAAAATATTCCGATCACCGCTAAAATCAGAAACAACGCGATCATTGACATGCCACGCTGTTTTTTTATATTGTGCATATTTTCTCCTTAATCAATCAGGCTACCTATTCGATCCCAACCCAATCCACCATCCCAGCTCATCCAGATCAACACCGCTTTTCCCACCAGATTCTCTTCCGGCACAAAGCCCCAAACACGACTATCATTGCTATTATCGCGGTTATCACCCATCACAAAATAGTGACCCTCTGGAACAGTCAATTCACCATTCATCGGCGCTCTTTCAGGGTTGACCAAGATCTGGTGGTTAACCTCACCAAGCTGTTCGCTTAACAGGTGGTTTCCCGTCATATTGAAACCTGAACCAACCCCTTCGTAAGCGTGAAGAAATTTCTGTTTTACCGGTTCACCATTAATATAAATCTGCTTATTCACGTAGCCGATCGTATCACCAGGCAGCGCGACAACACGTTTGATATAATCCACATCGGGGTCTTCAGGGTAGCGAAAAACAACCACATCACCTCGCTCTGGCTCACCCAGATCTAGAATTTTTTGGTGGGTTACCGGTAAGCGAAGACCATAGCTGAATTTATTCACCATGATAAAGTCACCGACCAATAGCGTTGGCATCATCGAGCCTGAGGGAATACGAAACGGCTCCATCATAAATGAGCGCAAAATCAACACCAGCAGTATCACCGGAAAGAATGAGCGGGCATATTCAACCAAGGTTGGTTCACGCTTTATCTGCTCGTACAAGCTAGCATCAGGCTCACCATTGCTGGCCGCCGGTAGAGCCTCAGCCTCCAAAATCCGTGCGGGCTTCCAAAACTTAACATCAATCAGCCAGACTACACCGCAGACCACCAGTGCCCATATCATTATTAATTCAAAATCGACATTCATTTGGTTATTTCTTCCCTACATCCAGTACCGCTAAAAAGGCTTCTTGGGGGATTTCCACTGAACCCACCTGTTTCATACGTTTTTTACCCGCTTTCTGCTTTTCTAGCAGTTTGCGTTTACGTGAGATATCGCCGCCATAACATTTAGCGGTGACATTTTTACGCAATGCTTTCACGGTTGAACGGGCAATAACCTGAGTGCCAATAGCCGCTTGAATTGCTACATCAAACATTTGACGAGAGATCAGCTCTTTCATTTTTTCGACCAACTCCCGTCCACGGCGTTGCGCCTGGTCACGGTGAACAATAACCGCCAGGGCATCCACTTTGTCGCCGTTAATCAATACATCCAACCTCACCATGTTAGCCTGTTGGAAACGGTTGAAGCTGTATTCCATTGAGGCATAACCTTTGGAAACTGACTTCAAGCGGTCAAAGAAGTTAAGTACCACTTCCGCCATCGGCAGCTCATAGGTGAGCGTCACTTGACGACCGCTGTAGTGCATGTTTTTTTGCACGCCGCGTTTTTCAACACACAGCGTGATGACATTGCCCAAAAACTCCTGGGGCACCATAATATTAGCTTCAATGATAGGCTCGCGCATCTCATCAATGTGGTTAGGTTCCGGCAGTTTTGCTGGGTTATCAATCGACAATACCTTTCCCTTGGTATCCAGAACCTCATAAACCACGGTGGGTGCAGTGGTGATCAAATCAATATCATACTCACGTTCCAGGCGCTCTTGGATGATCTCCATATGTAACATACCGAGGAAACCACAGCGAAAACCAAACCCGAGCGCGGTTGAATTTTCTGGTTCATAGAACAGCGCCGAATCATTGATACGCAGTTTACCTAGCGAATCGCGCAACCCTTCATAATCTTCCGCATTCACCGGAAACAGACCGGCAAAAACCCGAGGTTTCACTTTTTGAAATCCAGGTAATACCTCTTCTGCTGAATTGATTGCACTGGTAATCGTATCCCCCACTGGAGCACCATCGATATCCTTGATACTGCCATTCAAAAAACCGACCTCACCCGGGCGCAGTTCTGTTGTTTCAGTGCGCTTAGGAGTGAATACACCCACCTGCTCTGCAATATGCACATTACCACTGGACATGAGTTTAAACTTTTGCCCTTTACGCAACACGCCATGCTTAACCCGCACCAGTGAGACCACCCCGAGGTAGTTATCAAACCAGGAGTCAATAATCAGCGCCTGTAGCGGCGCATCAGGATCACCTTCGGGAGCAGGAATCGTCTGTACCAGACGCTCAAGCACCTCTTCGACACCCACACCGGTTTTTGCACTGCAGCGCACCGCATCCTTTGCATCAATACCGATAACATCCTCAATTTCTGCGGTCACTTTATCGGGGTCTGCTGAGGGTAGATCAATTTTATTGAGTACCGGCATCACTTCCAGCCCCTGCTCGATGGCGGTATAACAGGTGGCGACACTCTGGGCTTCAACGCCTTGGGCGGCATCAACTACCAGCAAAGCACCTTCACAGGCGGCCAGTGAACGGGACACTTCGTAGGAAAAATCCACATGCCCCGGTGTATCGATAAAATTGAGCTGGTAGGTATTGCCATCTGTCGCCTTGTAGTTGAGTGTCACACTCTGCGCCTTGATGGTAATACCGCGCTCACGTTCAATGTCCATGGAGTCCAGCACCTGCGCCTCCATCTCCCGCTCCGCGAGACCACCACACACTTGAATAAAACGATCGGCTAGGGTCGATTTGCCATGATCAATATGAGCAATGATTGAAAAATTACGAATATACTTCATTTCAGACACAGATTTTCTCGCTAAGAGTTGGGGGTGACCCAGAATAAAAAAGGCGTCCAAGACGCCTTTTTTAAAATAATGCATAAGCACACTGTCAAGCTGATAGTGCACCAAGCCAAAAACACCAAACGTGGATTATAGTGCCTTTTCAGCTACGATTGAAATGTTGTCGTAATGCAATCTCATCTAAATGGTAATGACATATCTTGGTTTCACCCGCCATCAACACCGGAACTAACTCACCAAAACGTTGTTCCAGCGCCACGTCACCTTCAATATCAACCCAGATAACCTCAAAGCCAAGTGCCTTTTCGAGCGGTGCCAATGCCTCAATCATTACCTGGCAAAGTGAGCAATATTGGTGGCCATAAACCGTTAACTGAGCCGTTGCCATCCAGCTTAGGGATGTAGAATTCATTAAAATACCGCTCTTACTGGTCTTTTTGCCCGCTCTGTCTAGGCAAGTATTCGTTGCGTAGCCCACTATGCGCCCAATACCTGCCTAGACAGAGCGAACAAAAATCCGGTGCAATAACGGTACTTTAATTTTTTCTACATCCCTAATCCAGTTTAACTGCCAAGAATAGCGGTGCTTTACCCCGTTGTACCAAAATACGAATACTCTTACCACTCGGCAAACCATCCTCCAGCTCAGAGAAATGGGCAACATCGTTAATTTTTTCATTATTGAGCATCAAAACAACATCGCCCCGACGGATACCTGCTTTTTTACCTGGCCCGGAAATAACGGAGGCAACATACACACCACCGGAATCAACACCGGTGCGAATGCGCTGGTCACTGCTCAAATTTGTCACCTGAAGATTCAAGCGCCCCTCCGCAGTTATTGGTGGCGCATTGCTCACCTCAACACCCACCCCATCACTCGGCAGTTCACCCAGAACCACCTTCAAGGTCTCTGTTTTCCCATCCCGAATAACTTTTACTTTGATGGTACTTCCCACCGTAGTCATGCCCACCAGCGGCGGCAGGCTGGAAGAGCGTGAAAGTGCCTGACCATTAAACTCCACAATCACATCACCAATGACCAAGCCCGCCTTTTCTGCGGGACTATTGGGTAGCACTTGAGAAATCAAAGCACCTTCCGGGCGTGCCATATTCATTGATTCTGCCAGCTCCCGGGTCACATCTTGAATCAACACTCCCAACCAACCACGGGAGACAAAACCCTTATCCTTTATCTGTTCAACCACCCCCATTGCCACATCGATAGGAATCGCGAAAGAGAGTCCCATAAAACCACCGGTGCGGCTGAATATCTGTGAATTCACACCAATCACATTGCCATCCACATCAAACAGTGGCCCACCGGAATTCCCCGGATTGATCGCCACATCGGTCTGAATGAACGGAACATAATTATCCCGGGGCAAACTGCGACCCGTAGCGCTTACAATCCCCGCTGTCACTGTGGCTTCAAAACCAAAGGGCGAACCAATCGCCAACACCCACTCACCCACTTTCACATCACTGCGGCGCTTGAGCTTAACCACAGGCAGGTCATCCGCATCAATTTTCAATAGCGCAATGTCACTTTTTTTATCTGAACCGATCACTTCAGCTGTTAGTTCACGCCGATCGGACAAACGGACAATTATCTCTTCAGCGCCTTTAATCACGTGATGATTGGTCAGCACATAACCGTCACGCGAAATAATAAAACCAGAGCCGAGTGATTCATTTTTAAACTCTTCAAACTCATGTTTTTTGCCGTTTTTATCTTCAAAAAAATGCCGAAACAGATCGCCAAACGGCCCTTCCGGCATATTGGGCATACTAGGAAGACCATGGGGATTTTTAATTTTTGGATGTTTGATTTTCTGGGTAGTACTTATATTGACAATGGCCGGGCCATACTTATCCACCAACTTGGTGAAATTTGGCAGCCCATCGGCCAGTGCTGCGTTCGGCAAATACAACACCGCTATCAGTGCTAATACAAAAAACTTAGCGTAACGAGGCCTTTGCACGAAAAATAGTTTTCGTCCCAGCAAGGCAAAAATAATCGAAAAACCGGAGTTTACAGCTGTAAATGAGGATTTTGAGATCATTTTTAACGCAGCAGGGGTGGAAAATATGAATCGTGCAAAGATCTCGTAACCAATGTCGCGTATCTTCAACATATCAACTCCCAATCGATCATTCATGATTAAATGTTACCGTCTTTACTGATTCATTTTCACGCCGTAGAACCACGGTTTGAAAGCGTTCATCTTCAGCTAAATTACCCATTAGAAACTTTAGAATAACAAACCCCAACAGCAGCCCACCGAGACCAGCAAAAATAGTGATCGCTTCATTTGCAAATAGTTGCTCAAAAACAAAGGCTGCGATAAGCAGTAATAGTAACGGCAAAATATAAGCATAGAGCGAACCCTTCAGCAGCGCCTGTTCTTGCAAGCCGATGACCACCCGGTCACCAATTTGAGCCTGAGCCTGGTTTATCGCCTTGAGTTGAGTTCTTTTTTTTCCCATCACTTTTTGCAGGGTGGCGGTTCCACAGCCCTTATTCGCCGCGCAGCTGCTACAGCTTGAACGGCGCTCGCTCTCAACCCAGGCAAAATTATCTTCAAGCGCAACCACGGTGGCGCTCTCTTCAATCATTTGCAACCACCGATTCTGCAATCAGCTTTACCGTTGCCAAGGGCACATCACCCACCACCACCACTACATAATCACCCAGTGGTCGCCCAAAACCATTTAAAGCACCCACTCGAAAGTCACCCATTCGTGCTTCATCACGGTTGTATTTTTCAATGAAGATAGAGATAGAGGCGAGACCATCAGAAATCAACATATGCTCTACCCTATCACCTTCTTCCTGATGCAAATTTTTTGACTTAAGTGAAAAGCCATCCGGCAAAACAGTAACACGCCAACGGCCTTTCACCGACTCATCCAGTGCCACAGCTGGCTCCTGGCGGAACCATTTAAATCCGGTCAGATCAATCTTCGGAGACATCAATTCATGGGGGATTTTCTCGACCAGATTAATGTCAGTAAACATGATGCGTTCAATCGCACTACCATCACTACTCAACAGATCGGAGCGCAACAGCAGCCCCTCAGGCGAGACCCAAAAGCGGTATCCATAACGATAGACATCTTTTGGCTTGAGATCGATACGCTGGGTCAAAACGCCAGCAATTCGCTCTTTCCCTCCGAGGGAGATGTGGTAGTACGCTTCGAATATTTCCAAGCTTTCAGACTGAATAAAAGGTGAGGTGGAGAGGTTGTTTCGATGCGCAACCAGCACACTTTTTTCTTCAGGAAAGATGCAGGTCACCAAGTCATTATTGCGAATCACTTCACGGGCAACGCCGTTCAGGTGAACAAGCCGTTCACGCTCCCTTCCAGCGCCACTTGAGTGAACAATCATCATCGACTCAAGTTGGCCGTCATGTGCATAGACAAACGTGCCGTAGTAGTTAAGCTCTTTTTGCGCCTCGCCAATTTTCTTCAACCATGCCAGCGCATCGGCTGGCTGAGAGTGTGCCGCCATCGATCCGCAAAACAGAAGACTCAAAAACAAGCAAACTTTCAGAGACCTTTGCACGAAAGATAGTTTTCGCTCCAGCAAGGCAAAAACGATCGAAAAACCGGAGTTTACTGGAGTAAATGAAGATTTTGAGATCATTTTTAACACCGCTGGGGCGGGAAATATAAATCGTTCAAAGGTCTCTCTCAGCATAAACAACTACTTCCGTACCGGTGGGTGTCCAACAATGCGGGCATAGGGCAATATGCCATGAACACTGGCACTCACCGCATATTCACTGTGGTCGACCAGGTATTTATTAAGACGAGGATCCATTGGCCGATCTGCTGAGCTCACACCATTCGACACCCCGGCCACCTGCGTCACCACTGTGTCAGGTGCCGAGGTGTTGCTTGCTAAAATCGTCGCCTCTCCACCACCGGGTTGTACTGCTGTATTCAGTACGACCACCACACCCAAAATGGCAACTGATGCGGCAACTGCCAAACCTGAAAGTCGTTTAACCATACTGGATGATGCTACTTTCGTCTTTGCAGAGAAAGCAGGTTCATCCGATAGCGCATCTTGAATCCGTGCCGATAGATCAACATTGGATTGTTCCAGCAATTGCTGGGTCAGCACATCCCGAATCAAGTGGTAATCACGCCACTGCTCTCGCAATTCTTGATCGTTTGCCATGCGCTTACACAACAAAGAGACTTCATCTTTCTCGATTTCACCATCCATAAATGATGAAACCTGGCTTTTAATCTTTTCATTTCCAGCCATAATCAAAGCCCTCTCAATTTATTCACCTGATAACGCACGCAACTTTTCACTTACCGCCTCTCGGGCGCGAAAGATACGTGAACGAACGGTACCCACCGGGCACTCCATCACTTCAGCTATCTCTTCATAGCTCAGACCGTCAAACTCACGTAAAGTTAGTGCGGTACGCAAATCATCAGGTAAATTTTCAATTGTCTCAAAAACGGTATGCTGTACTTCATCTTTCACCAGAATATTCTCTGGGGTTGCAACATCGTCCAGCCCCAACGCCTCTTCCCGTGACATCACTTCGTCGCTGTCAATGGCTACATCGCCCAACCGGCGTCGTTGCGAAGCGAGAAAGTTTTTTGCGGTATTGCTGGCGATGCGATAAAGCCAAGTGTAAAAAGCGCTATCGCCCCGAAAATTGGGCAATGCCCGGTACGCCTTGATGAAGGCGTCCTGCGTCACATCCAATGCATCGCTCGGTTCTCTAACAAAGCGGGATACCAGCTTGATAATTTTATGCTGGTACTTTATTACCAGCAGGTCAAAGGCTGCTTTATCACCACTTTGTACTCTTTGCACCAGCTCCCGATCAGTGAAATTTTCACTCATTCGGGCATAACTCCTTTCTTGTTGTTAGCAAAACCACTCCGCCATTCAGGCAACATGAGCAATCTGACTAGGGTAATTAAATTTAGTTCGTTTTTTATTGGCTTGATAGAGGCACATTATACTAAAATAGTTTTCACATCGACTATCCAACCCGAATAACTCACAAAATATTCGGGCTAATTTCAAACACAGCAATAAAATACAGTTACCGCTCACATGACCACACCTCCCTATGACGTACTTATTATTGGCAGTGGTGCCGCAGGCCTTAGTCTTGCGCTGCATCTGGCACACAATGTAAAAGTTTGTGTACTGGCAAAAAGCAACCTTCTAGAAGGTGCTACCTATTATGCCCAGGGTGGCATATCTGCGGTACTCGACAAAGGTGATTCGATTCAATCGCACCTCAATGACACGCTGAATGCGGGTGCTGGGTTGTGTGATGAAGCGATTGTGAAACACACGGTCACCCACGGCGCAGAGCAGATTCACTGGCTTGCCCAACAAGGCATGCCCTTTACCCGATTCAAGGAGGGCCAGGAGAGTCACTACCACCTGACTCAGGAGGGTGGCCACAGCCACCGTCGCGTCGCCCACGTTGAAGATGCAACCGGTCGTGCTATGGAGAATACTCTGGAGAGCCAGGTACACAAACACCACAACATCGATATTTTCGAACAACACATTGCCATTGACCTGATCACCAGCCAGAAGATCGGTCTCCCGGGAAACAGCGTACATGGCGCTTATGTACTCGATCGCCACAATCAGCAGGTGAAAACATTCCAGGCTAAAACCGTTGTGTTAGCCACAGGCGGTGCCAGCAAGGTCTATCTTTACACCAGCAACCCGGATGTTGCTACAGGTGATGGGATTGCCATGGCATGGCGCGCTGGCTGTCGCGTCGCCAACATGGAGTTTATCCAGTTCCACCCCACCTGTCTCTATCATCCAAAAGCAAAATCATTTTTGATAACGGAAGCGCTACGTGGTGAAGGTGCAACATTGCAATTGGAAAATGGGGAACGTTTCATGCCCCGCTATGACAAACGGGCCGAGCTGGCACCACGGGATATTGTCGCACGGGCCATTGATGCTGAAATGAAGCGACTGGGCAGTGACTGCGTCTATCTCGACATCACCCATAAACCCGCCCGATTCATCATCGATCACTTTCCCAACATCTACCAGCGCTGCCTCGAATTTGGTATCGACATCACCCGGGAGCGCATTCCGGTGGTACCGGCCGCCCATTACACCTGCGGTGGTGTAATGACCGATCGGCAGGGGCGAACTGATATTGACAAACTCTACTGCATTGGCGAGGCGGCATACACCGGGCTGCACGGTGCAAACCGCATGGCCAGTAACTCACTGCTTGAGTGCCTGGTCTTTGCCGCCGCCGCCGCCAAAGATATACGGCAACAACTCACCGGAATGGATGAATCTATATCACTTCCTGATTGGGATGAGAGCCAGGTCACCCTGGCCAGTGAAGCGGTGTTAATTTCCCACAACTGGGATGAACTGCGTCGCTGTATGTGGGACTACGTGGGCATCGTGCGTAACAATCGTCGCCTGCAATATGCCAAGCGCCGTATTGAGCTGCTGCGTAATGAGATTGAAGAGCACTACCACCTTCACTGTGTCAACAACGACTTAATCGAACTGCGCAACCTGATTGTCATTGCAGACCTCATCGTGCAGAGTGCCCTCAAACGTAAGGAGAGTCGCGGCCTGCACTATACTCAAAACTACCCAGAACCAGATAACAGCATCAAACCTCTGCCGACCATTTTGACCCCAGAAAACCACCGCCCCGACCATAACGAGACCTTTGCATAAGTGGGGTACAAAATAAAAATGTGGAAAATTTGGCCACCTCAAGCTGCAGTGATTTCAATCTTAAAAAGAGTCCCTGATCCCCAGATAGAAATGCGAGACGATGTGTAAGACAGCTCCATGACATCCTGTCACCGCTGCATTAGTGCATCCCTGCACGTCATATTGGTTTCACAGTGAAACTAAAAATATTAGTCGCACCCATTGGTTCGGCGGCTATTTTTTGTTTTGCTGTGGAATCAAGAGCTTGTATAGCATACGTGTTTCTATCTGGGAATTAGGGAGAGTGATTAAAGAGAGGGAAAGCATGGTAAAAATTGTTTATAGGTGGACCTGGATACTCATATGACTAATCACTTGAAGTATTCTCTGCCAAGCAGAGACGCGAGACGGTTCGTGTTCCATTAATTGAATATTTACTTCCTTTCTCTGCCGGATAAGGCTGTTTCCAAAGGTCACTTATCCCCATCGTATTTCGACACCAGATTCTTTGGTATTCGTACTTGACCTCATGAAAAGGTGAGTGACCTCCACTGTAAAAACTGATCGTAATTGCATTAGATGCCAACAACGCCGATTTTGCTTCATCAGATACGCCTAATTCCACAATCGCAACCTCCCCACGCCCAGCTGAAGCTTTTGCGGGGATATAATAATGCATTAAAGGCCACCCAGAATCGTGCGAAATACTGGCTGAAACCCAGACATCATCCATCCGCGCACTCTCCTTCGAATCATAGAGTATTTCAAAAACTGCCGTTTTTGGACTTTCGCTAAGAACCTTTACTTTGACGACCTGAACCATCTCCGATTTAACTAATGGCAGATCATTAACATCTTTAAAGTAGCGCACATTCGTCAGATTTTTCTCAAGCGGAGTGGTGATAGCCGCACTTCCAGCTGGTACCATATAGAACCAAAGTCCCGCGGCAGTGGCAATAAGGCAAAGCGTGATAAAACCAACCAGCGCAAGAAATCGAGTAGCGATGGTTCTATATCCTATTTTCATCATCTATTTTCCAAACCAGAAATAGCAGCACTGAGCCTGATCTTATTCGTTAGCAAATTAAAGGGTATTTCCATCGATCGACCCATAGTGTAGCAAATTTTTCGAAAATACTGCCGAACGATGATGATCTTATGCCAAGAAAATAATCACATTTTTAGAGTTTCCTTAAGCAACACACGCAGTCTCCGAAGATCATCCGCATTGCTGCTATCGGGCAGTAAAACCAGCTGATGGCCTTGGGAAAAGTTCAGCACAATTAATAAGGGGTGATTAACACTTTGCAGCAGCTGCAAGTGCGCGATCTGCACACCATCTTTTTGCCATAAGCTCCAATCACCCTCTCCATGCCAGACCAATTGCTGCACGGTTTTTGGTTCAGTCTGGGAGGCGTAGCGCCGCCAATGTCGTCGACCATCCCAGATCAATAACAGAGAAAAAGGCAGTGTCACCCAAACCGTGACCGGTATAAGCCACAATAGCAACAGCGCACCAGAGTAGAAAAAAAGTAACAGCTTACCCAGGTAATACGAAGGGGAAATTCTAAGGGGAAAGTGGTTGGTTTTTGATCCGTTCAACGACATCGGCAATCCCTGCCTCTTCTGAGATTATTTCATTAAACAGCAGATCCTGAAGGGTCTGATCTGACAGCGCCAGCAGCTCATTGAAGGCCGCTTGCACAGACTCACTCTCCTGCTCATAACAACCATCCAAAAAACCACGCAGCAGCAGTTCCAGCTCCAGCATACTGCGCCGACACTGCCACTGCAGACGGGAAACTTCACTCATATCGAGTGTTTCAACATCAGTTTCTTGATATGACCAATCGCTTCAGTGGGATTAAGCTGCTTGGGACAGACATTCATGCAATTCATAATGGTATGGCAACGGAACAGCCGATAAGGGCCTTCCAATTCATCCAGCCGTAACGCCGTGGCCTGGTCGCGGCTATCCGCCAGAAAGCGCCAAGCCTGCAACAGAGCCGCCGGCCCTCTAAACTTATCAGGATTCCACCAAAAGGAGGGACAGGCGGTAGAGCAGCAACCACACAGAATGCACTCATACAGGCCGTCCAGCTTGTCACGATCTTCCGGTGACTGTAGCAGCTCGGTCTCGGGCATCGGGTCGTGATGAATAAGGTAAGGCTTAACCGCACGGTATTGGTGATAAAACGAACTCATATCGACGATCAGATCCCGAATAATCGGCATGCCCGGCACCGGGTGAACCGTCACTGGCTCTTTTAGATCGGCCAGCGGGGTGATACAGGAGAGACCATTGGTCCCATTGATATTGACCGCATCAGAACCACATACCCCTTCACCGCACGAGTAACGAATTGCCAGGCTCTCATCCTGCGCCTTGATCGCCTTAAACGCATCCAGCAGCATCATGTCGGGAGTCACCTCTACCTCGTACTCCTGAAGGTAAGGTTTTTGATCTGTTTCCGGGTTAAATCGTTGAATCAAAAAACGCATCATTACCTCAATAGACTCGTGGTTTTGGTGGGAAAGAGTCAACCGTCAGCGGTTTCATCCGCACCGGCTTATACTCCAATCGTAAATCAGTGGTAAAGCAGAGACTGTGCTTCAGCCAGTGCACGTCATCACGCTCCGGGTAATCGGTACGGGAATGCGCTCCACGACTCTCTTTGCGGTTAGCGGCTGAAACCACGGTTGCCAATGCGACCTCAACCAGGTTTTCCAGTTCAAGCGCCTCAATTCGTGCGGTATTGAAAATCTGGCTATGGTCTTGCAGCCGCACACTCTGTAGTCGCTGGCGAATATCCTTCACCCGCTCAATTCCTTGATCAAGAATCTCCTGATTCCTGAAGACCCCGCAATACTCTTCCATGGTCTTCTGTAGCTCATCTTTCAAGCTTTGCACTGTTTCACCCTCACCTTCGAGGCTCCAGCGCTCAAGGCGCGCCAATGCTTGATCAACACTGGCCATATCCAGAGGACGGTGTTGGCGGTTCTCTTTAAGGTATTTAATAATGTGATTACCCGCCGCCCGGCCAAATACCACAATATCCAGTAGCGAATTCCCTCCCAGACGATTGGCACCGTGCACCGAGACACAAGCACACTCACCCGCTGCATAGAGGCCCGGCACCAGCTCCTCCGAAGTATTGGCCACTGGCACCACAACCTGTCCATTACGATTGGTTGGAATCCCGCCCATGGTGTAGTGAGCGGTAGGGTAGATAGGGATCGCCTCATATGCCGGATCGATATGCAGGAATGTTTTCGCGGTCTGGCGAATACCCGGCAGGCGTTTTTGAACCACCTCTTCACCGAGGTGATCCAGCTTCAACAACACATGATCACCCTTAGGGCCACAGCCACGCCCCTCTTTAACCTCGGTGTAAATCGCACGACTGACCACATCACGCGAGGCAAGGTCTTTGGCATGGGGTGCATAGCGCTCCATAAAGCGCTCGCCATCTTTATTCAATAAATAGCCCCCTTCACCACGGGCACCTTCGGTAATCAACATCCCTTTACCGGCAATACCGGTTGGGTGAAACTGGAAAAACTCCATATCCTGTAGCGGAATCCCTGCACGTAGCGCCATGCCCAAACCATCACCGGTATTAATGCGCGCATTGGTATTGGTCCGAAAGATCTGCCCCGCACCACCGGTTGCCAACAGCGTCGTCTTAGCTTCAACAATCAGCGGTTCACCGGTCTCAATATCCAGCACCACCGCACCCAGCACAGAGCCCTCTTTATCGCGAATCAAATCGATGGCAAAATACTCATCGAAAAAGTGGGTTCTGGCCTGAATATTTTGCTGATAAAGCGTGTGCAACATCGCATGCCCGGTTCGATCAGCCGCGGCACAAGTGCGTGCCGCTTGATCACCACCAAAGTTTTGACTCTGCCCACCAAAGGGGCGCTGATAAATTTTGCCATTATCCAGCCGTGAAAAGGGCACCCCCGCATGTTCCAGCTCGACCACCAGGTGCGATGCCGCACGGCACATATACTCAATCGCATCCTGATCCCCCAGGTAGTCGCTGCCCTTAATGGTGTCATACATATGCCAGTGCCAGTTATCGGGCACCACATTTGCCAAGGCAGCGTTGATACCGCCCTGGGCGGCAACCGTATGGGAGCGCGTTGGAAAGACCTTGGAGACCACCGCCACATTGGCATCTGCTTTAGCCAGCTGCAGTGCCGCACGCAAACCACCACCGCCCGAGCCAATCACCAGGGTATCGAACTTTCTTCTTGCTACACTCATAGGTAAGCCACTGTAAATAACGCCCGAAATACCCACAGGGTCAGGCTGATCAAAAAAATACCCAGACTAACCAAGACAACCAGGCGAATGGGCACGTTATGAAGATAGTCGAGAATCACATCCCGCAAGCCGACCCAGACATGAAGAAACAGGCTGACAAAAAATATTGCGGTCGCCATCCACATCACTGGGTGTGCAAACCACGCCCGCCACGCCTGATAATCTACCGGTGGGCAACTATAAATAGCCAGCATAAAAAACAGCAAAAACCCCAACATGTAGACCGCACTGATACGCTGAAACAGCCACGGTCTGAAACCACCCAAGCTCCACCTCATAACCAGATCACCATAATTGCAATTGATAGGATTAACACTGTCAGCGCATGGGTTATCCACGCACTTCGACGTGCCGATGCTTTTAGTATCCCGATATCAATATCAATCAATAAAAAGCGGACACCGGCAATGAGATGGTGGGACAGGGCCCAGGCACCCGCAGTGAGTACCAGTTTTAACAGCGGCGATTGCAGCAACTGCTGCACCTCCGCAAACCCCTGGGGGCTACGCAGTGAGAGATCAAACAGATAAATTAACAGCGGAATACAGAACGCCAAAAGAAGGCCTGAGAGACGATGAAAAATCGAGACAATACCCGTAACAGGCAGGCGAATCTTGGTGAGATTGAGAAAAACCGGCCGTTGATTTTTATTCATACGAGACCTTTGCACGAAAAATAGTTTTTGTTCCAGCAAAGCAAAATCGCTCGAAAAACCGGATCCCGACACGGATGTCGGTTATGAAGGCATTGCAGGAGCATCTTGCCAGTATTACTGGAGCAAACGGGGATTTTGAGATCGTTTTTAACGCCGCCGGGGCGGAAAATATCAATCGTGCAAAAGTCTCTCATAAAGTGGTCAGATAGTACTTGTAATTAGATTTGCCTTGCCACACCCATCAAGACAAGTAAACATAGTAATATCACACCTCTGAATTTTGTCTACTTTAAATTATCCCAACAGGCACAGCATATATATGAAAGATAACTGGAAAGAGTACCTTGAGCATGATGCCGGCGCAGTCTTTAATGAGATTGCCGTTGAGCATTTCGGCAATCCGGAACGTGAGTCCCGGGTCTCCACAGCGGGCAATACCATCATGGACCTTAGCCAGTTCGGGTTAATCGCCATTCACGGTGAAGATGCCATTAATTTCATGCAAAACCTGTTCTGTAACGATGTGCGGAATGTTGATGCAAATAATAGCCAGCTCAGCGCCATCTGCAATGCAAAAGGTCGCATTTTAGCTAACTTTCGTATTTTTATGCGCGGTGACAGCTACTACCTTCAACTGCCCGTCAGTCAGGTTGAGGGGATATTAAAGAAATTGCAGATGTACAAGCTGATGTCCAAAGTTGATATCGTCGATGCCAGCAATAGTTTTGTGCGTATTGGCTGCTGTGGCCCCACCATTGAGCAAGAGTTAGCCACCATCTCAACCACACTACCCGAGTCAGTAAACGATACTATTCAACAAAACAAGCTCACCATTATTCGCATATCGGATGCACTGCCGCGTTTTGAGCTGATAGGTGAATTTGAAGAGATCAAAACAGCTTGGCAACGGCTCAATGTACAAGCGGCTCCCGTAGGCAGTTACCAGTGGCAGCTACATGACATACTCAACGGCATCCCCAACATCGAGTCAGCGGTCAGCGAAGCGTTTGTACCGCAAACCGCAAACCTGCATAAAATAGGTGCCCTTAGCTTCACCAAAGGTTGCTACCCCGGGCAAGAGGTAGTCGCCCGCTCGCAATACCTGGGCAAACTGAAGCGGCAAATGTATTTAGCCCATATCGACGGTGACACACCCGCCCTCCCCGGTGACAATGTCTTCAATGTCGATAGCGGCGAAGTGGCCGGAAAGGTCGTCGACTGCCAGCGCTCCGCTGACCAGGGATACGAACTACTGGCCGTATTGCGTATCGCCGATACCAAAACAGCGACACTGACACTCAATTCAACAGAGGGAACAAAACTTGAAATAGGTAAACTTCCCTATCAAGAACCCGATGAAACTGCTTAGGGATGTAGAATTCATTAAAATACCGCTCTTACTGGTCTTTTTGCCCGCTCTGTCTAGGCAAGTATTCGTTGCGTAGCCCACTATGCGCCCAATACCTGCCTAGACAGAGCGAACAAAAATCCGGTGCAATAACGGTACTTTAATTTTTTCTACATCCCTTAACAGCTACGATAGATGACAAAAAGGAAACACCGTGAGCACGACCGTTGAGTTTACTGAAAGCCTTCTAAGAAACTTGGAAACTAATTCGTTAGTCCTACCAGTCCTTCCTGATGTCGCCCTCAAGGTTCATTCGCTACTCAACAACCCCAATGCCACTGTCACTGAGATTGCCAAAGCACTCAGCATGGATGCCGCCATCTCAGCACGTGTCATTCAAGTGGCAAACAGCCCGATGTTTCGCGGCCAAGACCCCATCGAGGATCTGAATACCGCCATCATGCGCATGGGGCACGCCTTGGTACGCAGCCTGGTGACCGTGATGTTAGTGGAGCAATCTCACCACCCCAAATCTCCGCTTCTACGCCAACGCATTTCCCACCTTTGGAAGCACAACACACAGGTAGCGGCACTCAGCTACGTGCTGGCACGTAATTACACCTCGCTCAAGCCAGATGAAGCAATGTTGGCCGGACTCCTACACGACATTGGCGTACTCCCGGTTCTGGAACATGCTTTGAATTTCCCCGAAATAATCAACAACCCCCAAACACTTGATGATGCCCTCAAAGAGACCCACACGGTTGTTGGAGAGCGTATTCTTGAGATCTGGAAATTCCCAAAAGCCTTCATTCTCACCGCAGCAGAACATGAAAACCTCAACCGCGAATCAGCCCTTACGTCTGAGCTGGTCGACGTGGTGACTGTCGCTAATCTACACAGCACCATTACCGTCTGCGGCCCCCGGTCTAAAGCAAACTGGGCTGACATATCTGCGTTCAAAGCCTTAGGATTAACACCAGAAGAGAGCATTCAAACCCTGAAAGAAGCCGCTGAAGAAATCAGGAATGTGCTTCATTTTTTCCGCTCTTAAAACTAAAGAAACGCTTTCGAAAACAGCTAAGGGATGTAGAATTCATTAAAATACCGCTCTTACTGGTCTTTTTGCCCGCTCTGTCTAGGCAAGTATTCGTTGCGTAGCCCACTATGCGCCCAATACCTGCCTAGACAGAGCGAACAAAAATCCGGTGCAATAACGGTACTTTAATTTTTTCTACATCCCTTACCCTAGCGGCTCTATGCCGGCATATTGAAAACCTTCGAATACTCGGATCCGACACGGCTACAACGGGTAATCCATTTTGAAAAAAGATTAGCCTACCACTCTGTAAAAACATTCAACTGACACAGAATATTGAACACTCCACTCGGCTTTGAAAAGCGGTCAAATGACTTTGATCAACCACACCTTTGCATCATTCATATCACCTTACTCGATGCCATATTCGTTGGAACTGACACAAGGTGGATGTATATAATCATTGCCCACCACCTAATTATATTTCTATCATTTTTTTTGCCACTTTATTTTTTATAAGCATGTGTTAGCATTTACTGGCACTTAAATTACTATTAATTAAATTTTTTGTACAATTCATGCTTTCCGCCTCAGTGGTATTAAAAATGATCTCAAAATATTTTTTGTACTTGCATGTACAATGAGACCTTTGCACGATTCATATTTTCCGCCCCAGCGGCGTTAAAAATGATCTCAAAATCCTCATTTACACTTGTAAACTCCGGTTTTTCGATCATTTTTGCCTTGCTGGAGCGAAAACTATCTTTCGTGCAAAGGTCTCACAATATATATTTTTAGATTATTTTTTTCTTTGCCCAACGTACCGGCTGTCGGTACCGAGGTGAAAGCTATTTTTTATTCACACAGGAGATGTGTCATGGTTAACAAATTATCTGCTGGCATTTTGATGTCAGTTGCCGTTCTTTTGATGGTATCAGTGGTTGGAGTTTCTACTGCAACAGCGGGTGCTGCGGGATATTGGACTACCAAATCAGGAGAAGTTTGGCGTACTGAAGCGGGTCAGTGTTGGCGTGCTAGCAACTGGGAGCCAAAACACGCTCTTGCCGAATGTAAAGATATCGTTGATGGCGATGGCGATGGCATTGCTGACGATGCAGATACTTGCCCCAACACACCCGTAGGTACAAAGGTGGGAACTAATGGTTGTGAGCAAGACCTTGATGGTGATGGTGTTGTCGATAGCAAAGACCGCTGCCCGAATACAGTGAAAGGGATTGACGTCGACAACCATGGTTGCAAAAAACAACCGATCGATAGTGATAGCGATGGGGTGACCGATAATAAAGATCGCTGCCCAAATACAAAGGCAGGCACTGCGGTTAATGCAACCGGATGTGAGCTCGACAGCGACGGTGATGGCGTAGTTGATAGCAAAGACCGCTGCTCTTCCACGGTCAAAGGAACTGATGTTGATGCCAGTGGTTGTAAAAAGCAGTTGTTGGACGGTGACGGTGATGGTGTTGCCGACAATAAGGATCGCTGCCCAAATACAGTCTCAGGTCGTGCTGTAAATGCAACGGGTTGTGAGCTAGACAGTGATGGTGATGGCGTAGTTGACAGTAAAGACCGGTGTGCAGCCAGTGCAAGTGGTGCTACGGTTGATGCTAGCGGCTGTAAGCTTGAAGAGAACATTGTGCTGAAGAGTGTTAACTTTAAAACAAGTTCAGACCAGTTAACCAACGACTCATACTCATCACTTGATGAAGTGGCTGAGACCCTGAAGCGCTATCCAACAATGAAAGTAGAAGTTGCGGGATATACTGACAGCAGTGGTAAAGTCAGTTATAACCAGATGCTTTCACAAAAGCGTGCTGAAGCAGTTGTGAGCTACCTCATCTCCAAGGGAGCTCCAGCGGCCAACCTAAGCGCCAAGGGTTATGGACCAGCATCTCCGATTGCAGATAATAGCAGTCGTGCAGGTCGAGCAATAAATCGCCGGGTTGAGTTGAATATTTTAACTCGTTAAACCGCGTTTATTTAAAACCCATAAGGCCAGGCTCTATTTAGAGCCTGGCCTTTTTATTTGCTTTTTTCAGTGCGGTTAGAAGTCATTTTGGCTCAGAAAACTCTAGTTTTCTCTGAAAATAAAGCCCCCCAGAGCAAGCCCTCTCGCTTAGGCTCGCCTTTTTCGCTTCACGAAAGCGGGGTATTCAATTAGAACTCTGTTTGTCCATTTTTTCGCCCCAAGGGGCGGAAAATAGAACCCGAAGTGATTAAAGCCTAGATGAACATCATGCTGTTGTAATCGGGCATTGAATATCGATTGATATTCCTCTCGGATTTTGCAAATCATTAAGTTTTTTGATATACCAGATTGGTACTTATGCTCAAGCGCCAACAGACTGTTTTTTATCTAATAATATAAATAACAAAGCGATCGACTATT
>UOFP01000291.1_pt1 | contig 19594 bp, 13 predicted proteins | sample 1988921 | NCBI WGS metagenome assembly UOFP01 (sample SAMEA4712195, study PRJEB27164) | hydrothermal vent metagenome | biome: marine basaltic hydrothermal vent biome; feature: marine hydrothermal vent; material: mineral | place: Pacific Ocean | collected 2011-06-14/2011-07-23 | depth 1719 m | reverse complement strand
TTTTGCTTCGATTGGTGTGATACGAGGCGAGCCGCACAGCCCACTCAACGCGACCTTACAATTTGCACAGGCGTGTGGCATGCAGCTGCACTACCTTAACCGTGCCGATTATCGACTCAAACACACCCATCTGATTCAACAGCAGCTTAAAGCGGAATATGGCAATTTCTATATTGTGCCCGAAGGGGGCAGCAATGCTCTGGCGCTCAAGGGGGTTGCAGAGCTGATTGCCGAGCTGGGGGATGATTATGATCGGCTCTGCTGCGCCTGTGGCAGTGGCGGCACACTGGCGGGATTGATTGCCGGGTTGGCGGGTCGCAAGCAGCTGGAAGGGTTTGCCGCCTTGAAGGGGGCCGGTTTTTTATCTACCGACGTGCAACGCCTGTTAGCAGAAGGTGCTTATGCTGACCCCGAAAACTGGCATATTAATCTGGATTATCATTTTGGTGGTTTTGCAAAAACAACACCGCAGCTGCTGGCATTTATTCAGCAATTTGAGGCAGAACACGGTATACCGCTGGAACCACTCTATACGGGAAAACTCTTCTATGGCCTGTTTGAACGGATAGCCGCAGGTGCCTATCCCCCCGGTACTCGTATTATTGCTCTGCACAGTGGCGGGTTGCAGGGGCGTGATACTATGATGCCTTTTTTACGGTAAACCCTTTTATATGCCACATCTTCTGATCATTGGCTCGGTCTGGCCTGAGCCACGCTCCTCTGCGGCAGGTTCTAATATGATGGCCTTTATTCGCCTGTTTCGTGAGCAGGGTTGCTCGGTTACCTTTGCTTCGGCAGCGAAGATGAGTATTCATATGGCAGACCTCTCTTCACTCGGTGTCTCAGTGGCAACTATTGAGCTGAACAGCGACTGCTTTGATCTGTTTGTTACTAAGCTAAAGCCGGATGTTGTACTGTTTGATCGTTTTATGACCGAAGAGCAGTATGGCTGGCGGGTGGCTGAGCAGGTGCCAGATGCACTGCGAATTCTGGATATGGAGGATCTGCACACGTTGCGTTTGGCACGTCAGAAAGCGGCCAAACAGCAGCGCCCCTTTGTGTTGGATGACCTGGCTGGTGAGGTGGCATTTCGGGAAATTGCCGCGATCTACCGCTGTGACCTGTCGCTGGTAGTTTCTGATTATGAGATGCAACTGCTGACTGAGCACTTCAAGGTGCCAATCGAATTGCTGCACCACCAACCCTTTATGCTGGAGCCACCTCAAGCTGCTGAGACCATGCCCAGTTTCGAGCAGCGCCAGCACTTTATTACCATCGGTAATTTTCGCCATCCACCCAATTGGGATTCAGTGTTGTGGCTCAAACAGAGTATCTGGCCCGTTATTCGGCAGCGCTTACCAAAGGCAGAACTGCACATCTACGGCGCTTATCCACCACCCAAAGCAACCCAGCTGCATAACCCGAAACAGGGCTTTCAGATTAAAGGTTGGGTAGAGGATGCGATGCAGGTGATGCGAGGGGCACGGGTCTGTTTGGCACCGTTACGTTTTGGTGCCGGTATTAAGGGCAAATTAGCCGATGCCATGAGCCAGGGCACTCCAAATGTAACCACCACCATCGGTGTTGAAGCGATGCAGGGGCAACTGCCCTGGGGTGGTTTAGTCGCTGATGATGTGGGTCTGTTTGTGAATGCTGCGGTACAGTTATATGACGATCAGTCGCTGTGGCAACAAAAACAGGCAGCCGGTTTTTCAATTATCGAACAGTTTTTTGATAAGGCCACAAGAGGGGAAATGTTATGGTTAAAAGTAGAATATTGCTTGGCCCAGCGTGAACGTCGGAGGCTGGATAATTTTACCGGCCAGATGTTACAACATCACCAATACAAAAGTACCCAATATATGTCGCAATGGATTGCGGAAAAACAGAAACGATAGGTCCCAAATTCTCTTAATCAGAGATTCCTTAATGGCATGTTGGTGTAGTGTGTCGCCATAGAACGCTCAGATCTATTTCATAGAGGCCTTTTACCAATGGTTTCAAAACAGACAGAGTTTTTAACCTATGTCTAATATGATGCTATTCGCTAAAGGCACGTCGTATCAGCTGCTTGACGACCTGAGGATCAAAGGGTTTATCGCAGATACCTGAAACGCCGGATTGCTGTACTGCACTCAGGCGGGTGCCGCTCTCTTCACTGGTGACCATGAGTACCGGGATGCTGCGCTGGGTGCTGTGTTGACGAATGTAGCGGGTGAGTTGTTCACCATCCATCTCTGGCATGTTGTAGTCAGTGACTACCAGATCAAAATAGCTTTCGTTTAACATTTTCGCCGCTTCAATGCCGTTGTTGGCGGTGGTGATATTTTCGATGCCAAGGTTAGTGAGTACGCGGCTGATATGGCGGCGTGCGGTGAGGCTGTCATCGACCACCAGTACCGCAAGGCTATCCACATCAATATCAACCAGTGCATTTTCATCTACGGTAATGTGGTCGAGGGTGGAGTAGAGTGCGCGTTTCAGGTCTGAAATTTCAAAGGGTTTGGGGAGGATGGCAACTACCCCCGCCTGGCGCAGGGGATCGAGTTCGGCAAAAGAGGTTTCACTGGAGATCAGCATAAAGGGGATATCTTGCAGTTGTTGATGGCTGCGCATGGTTTGAACCAGTTGGGTGGCATCGCAGTCGGGCAGGTAGAGGCTGCTGATCACCAGGTCGGGTTGGTTGTCGAGCATGTATCTCAGGGCAGAGGCCGCATTGTTGACCACTTCCAGTTTGTCTAGCTGGAGTGTGGTTAAGCGTTCGCACAAAATTTTTGCCTGGGTGCTGGAGGGTTCGACAATCAACAGTGACAGGTCGTTTATGCTGAGTGATTCCATGCTTAATCCTATTATCAATTATCCTCTAGGGCCTTCTATCAATCGACCTGTAGGGAAACACCTTTAGCTGCGAGTGCCGTGCCCATTGTTGAGCAGCCATAGTGCAACGAGAGAGAGAGCGGTAATGAAAAGCGCAATGAGCCCAAATGAGGCGAATGGTGTGATATCTGAACTGCCCAATATGCCGTAACGGAAACCATTTACCATGTAGAGGATCGGGTTGGCCAGCGAGACGTTCTGCCAAAACTCCGGCAGCATGCTGATGGAGTAGAAAATGCCACCCAAATAGGTGAGCGGGGTGAGGATGAAGGTCGGCACGATTGAGATGTCGTCAAATGAGTTGGCGTAAATGCCATTGATCAAACCCGCCAGTGAAAAGAGGATGGCGGTGAGCAGCGCAATGGCAATGGTAATGCCGTAGTGGGCGATGTTGAAATCGCTAAAAAATAGTGAAACCAGAGTCACTGCCAAGCCAACCACCAGGCCACGCACCACACCACCAGCAACAAAACCCAGCAGGATAATGTAGCTCGGTAGCGGAGCAACCAGCATCTCTTGAATGTGGTTTTGATACTTTGCACTGAAGAAGGAGGAGACCACATTGCTGTAGGAATTGGTGATGATCGCCATCAAAATCAGACCCGGCACGATGTAATCCATATATTGATAGCCATCCATATCGCCAATCTGTGAGCCGATCAGGTTGCCAAAAATAACAAAGTAGAGTGAGGTGGTGATCACGGGCGGCAGGATGGTCTGCATCCAGATGCGCATGAAGCGCAGCACCTCTTTAAACAGAATGGTCTGGAAGGCGGTATATTTCTCTGATGCAGTCATCTTATTTGCCCTCACTGTTCTGGTTGACCAGCGTTAAAAAAAGTTGCTCCAGTCGATTGGTTTTATTGCGCATACTCAGTACGTTAACCCCTTGTTGGGTGAGTGCTTCAAAAAGCTTATTGATACCGGCCTCTTTATGAATGTGTACCTCAAGGGTGGTGTCGTCAATGATGCTGATATTGTGCCCAGGGAGTGAGAATGAAGCATCAAGCGGTTCAGCGAGATCTAATACAAATGCCTCATCATTTAGCTGGTTCAGCAGTTTTTTCATGCTGGTATTTTCAATAATCTGGCCTTGATCAATAATCGCAATATTGCGACACAGACTCTCCGCTTCTTCCAGATAATGGGTGGTGAGGATAATGGTGGTACCTTGTCTGTTGATCTCTTTCAGGAACTGCCACATGCTGTGACGTATCTCGATATCGACCCCCGCAGTTGGCTCATCCAGAATAAGCAGCCTGGGCTCGTGCACCAACGCTCGCGCAATCATCAAACGTCGTTTCATACCACCTGAGAGGTTGCGCGACATGGTGCTTCGCTTCTCCCACAGCCCAAGCTGTTTGAGATATTTTTCCGCACGTTGGGTGGCGGTGGCTCGGTCGATACCGTAATAACCCGCCTGGTTAATCAACACCTCTTGCACCGGCTCCCAGACATTGAAGTTGAACTCCTGTGGCACCAGCCCGATACATGACTTGGCCGCTTCCAACTCACTGTCGAGGTTATGGCCAAATATTGAAACCTCACCGGCACTTTTGTTAATCAACGAACTCAAAATGCCAATCGTGGTGGATTTTCCGGCACCATTTGGCCCCAGCAGGGCAAAAAAATCCCCCTGTTGCACAGTTAAATTGATACCGTTAAGCGCGACAAAACCATTTTTGTAGGTTTTTTGTAGCGCTTGAATATGAAGTGCTGCGGTCATCATGAAATAGCCGAAATAAATGAGCGGTTATCTTAACATGCAGAATTGAGAGAGATTATGGATACTCAAAAATTTAAAGTGATGGTGGCGGAAACATTTGATCTGGTTGCAACCGATTATGATTGTCGTGCGCTACGTTTTTTTGGCATTGCGGCACAGAAAATGGTTGCTCAGTTGGCATTAAATGGCAATGAACAGGTATTGGATATTGCCTGTGGCACCGGGCAGGTGGCGATACGTTTGGCTGAGGCAGTACCCAATGGTGTTGTTCTGGGTGTCGATATGTCGGTGGGTATGCTGCAACAGGCGCGTCGTCGAGCAGCCGCGCAGGGTGTGGTTAATATCGATTTTCAACACTCTGATGTGGATGCACTTCTGTTAGAGAAAGACTCTCTCGATGTTATCAGCAGTAGCTTTGGGCTGTTTTTCTTTCCCGATATTCATGCCAGCGTTAGGCATCTGGCTTCAGGGTTGAAACCGAATGGAAGGTTGATATTTTCCTCTTTTTCTGGCGATGCCTTTGCACCGATGAGCGAGATGTTGGTCGCCGAATTAAAAAAATACGGTATTGATGCGCCGACAGCCAGTTGGCGACGGCTTGATTCGGAAGCCTCACACCGTGAGTTGTTACAGAGCACAGGGTTCAGGCACCTGAAAACGGAGCGACATCAGTGTGGTTATCACCTTGAGAGTGTGGATGAGTGGTGGGATGTGTTGTGGAATGCAGGGTATCGAGGGTTGTTGATGCAGTTGAGTGAGACCGATCTGGCCACCTTCCGTGCTGATCATCTGGCACAGGTGGCGAAGTTGATGGATGAAAGTGGTTTATGGCTCAATATTGATGTTCTGTTCACTCAGGGTGAACTTTTCAAAAAAAGCACCAATTAAATATCAATTAATTACTGGTTATGTCGATGCCCACGGTGATGTGATTTTATATACCGGAGTGTTGGCGTTATGTCGTTTGATCCTGAGTTAGAGGTTGATGGTGATCTATTAAATGATTTTCTGGAGGAGTTTGTTGAAAAGCAAAGGGATATTGAAGGCGATCTGATGCGTCTTGAAGCAGACCCCACTGATGGGGAGTTGTTGGCTAATATCTTTCGTGCTGTTCACACCATTAAGGGCAATGCTTGTTTTTGCAAAATGGAACCGGTCTCTCAGTTTGCACATTCGCTTGAAGAGTTGTTGCAGGCAGTGCGAAGTGGTGCGATCAGTTTTACACCCCAGTTAAGTGAGGTGGTTTTGTTGTCGATGGATCGTATCAATACCATTGTTCAATGTTTTGTGGCCAGCGAACCCCAGGAAGTTGAACAAAATCATAAAATTGAACAGAGCCTGTTAGCCATTTCATCTGTTCAAAGTGGCGAACGGTATGCGGCGATTCAGTATAGTCTCTGCTTGTTGAGTGACAGTTTCGACGATCTGGGTAGTGATTTTGATCTCTCAGCAGAGAGCAGTGAGGCGGATGCGGCAGCCTCTTGTGGTTTGGAGGGTGATTTGGACTACTTCTACCTGTTGATGAAGCAGAGTGAGCAACGCTCTATTTTTTGGCAGGGGCGAGGGGAGCGGGTACTCTCACTAGCTATGGAGATGAATGCAATTGCTGGTACACCGATTGAACCCTATAAACTTACCGCCGCAATCTATTTACATGATTTTGCTATGGGGTTGCTGCCTGAATTTATCATCTCAAAAAATGAGCGGTTAAGTGATGATGAGCTGTTGTTGTTACACAATCACCCACTGATTGCAGCACAGTTGATGGGACGTCTTCCAGGTTGGGATGGTGTGAGGGAGATGATTTTTCAGCACCATGAACGACTTGATGGTAAAGGGTATCCACAACAACTTACAGGCGATGACATTTGTGATGGTGCCCAGCTAATTGGTGTTGTTGATGCGTACATCTCACTCACGCGACCAAGGGCAGACCGACTGCACAAGCGTTCAGTGATGCGAGCAATACTGGAACTAAATAATAACAAGGAGACACAGTTTTCAGCGCGTTGGGTGACGGTGCTGAATACGGTAATTAAACAGCGCTATTTGAAACGCTCTTAGCTCAGATAATTCATGCAATATCCGGGTTATCTCTTTGCGTTATTTTCTTTGTAGTTGATGTACAATCAAAAATAACTTGTAAGGAGTCCAGGATGATTGAAAACCGATGTGAGTGTGGCTCGGGTAACGATTACTTGAGTTGTTGTGGTCAGTATCATCAAAAGATGGCTATTGCCTCGACAATTGAGGCATTGATGCGTTCACGCTATTGCGCTTATGTGCGTGAATACAATGAGTATCTGAATAATACCTGGCACGTTTCGACCCGACCAAAGGATTCGATTAGCCATAATCCTGAGTTGCAATGGCGTGGCCTTGAGATTGTCGAGGTTGTCGGCGGTGGTGAGCTGGATAATCAAGGTGAGGTTGAATTTATTGCGCGTTATACGGTTTCTGGTCGTCCAGAAGCGTTGCACGAACGTTCGCGATTTATCCGCGAAGCGGGGCAGTGGTTTTATGTGGGTGGCGATGATTTGCCTCCAATCGCAGCCGTGAGCAGTGGCAAAATTGCTCGTAATGGGCCGTGCCCTTGTAGTAGTGGTAAAAAATATAAAAAATGCTGTGGTTCTAATTGACGGCGGTGATGATGAGTGATGCGATCCCTTATGCTGGATTGGGTCCGGAGCTGATTCTACAGGCGGTTGAGTCACTCGGTCTGTTGTGTGATGGGCGTCTGTTGGCGCTCAATAGTTATGAAAATCGGGTATATCAGGTTGGTATCGATGAAACGACACCGATTATTGCTAAATTTTACCGCCCCGGCCGTTGGTGTGATATGGCGATTCTTGAAGAGCATACCTTCAGCCAATCGTTGATGACGGCTGAGATTCCGGTGGTGGCACCACTGGTGATTGCGGGTAAAACGCTGCATGAGTTTGCCGGATATCGCTTTTCTCTCTTTCCGCGCCAAGGTGGGCGCTGGCCTGAGCTGGACAATCTGGATAATCTAGAGTGGCTAGGGCGCTTTATGGGGCGTATTCATCGCCACGCCGGAGCAGGACGGTTTGAATATCGTCCTTCGCTCGATATCGACAGCTTTGGTGAGGCATCGTTGCTCTATTTGAGTGGTCGCGATGATCTTATTCCCAGCTATTTAATGCAAAACTATCAAACGGTGGCGAAGGCGCTATTGGCGCGTATTCGTGATCGCTTTGATCAGTTAGGGCCGCTGAACCAAATTCGCCTGCACGGTGACTGTCATCCGGGCAATATTCTGTGGACAGATAATGGCCCCCACTTTGTTGATTTTGATGATTGCCGTATGGGACCTGCGGTGCAGGATTTATGGATGCTGCTCTCTGGCGAACGGCATGAACAAGAGCTGCAACTTTCGGCATTGATTGAGGGCTATAATGAATTTGCTGATTTTAATCCGCTGGAGCTGAATGTGATCGAGCCATTGAGGGCATTGCGCATGATTCACTACGCTGCGTGGCTGGCGCGGCGCTGGGTTGATCCGGCCTTTAAACAGAGCTTTCCTTGGTTTGAAGGGGATCGCTATTGGGAAGAGCATATACAGGCACTGCGCGAACAGTTGGCACTGATGGATGAGCCACCTCTGCGTCTGTTATAACCTTAATCCCCAGATAGAAACACGTATGCTATGCAAGCTCTTGATTCCACAGCAAAACAAAAATAGCCGCCGAACCAATGGGTGCGACTAATATTTTTAATTTCACTGCGAAACCAATATGACGTGCAAGGATGCACTAATACAGCGGTGACAGGATGTCATGGAGCTGAGACGTGCAAGGATGCACTAATACAGCGGTGACAGGATGTCATGGAGCTGAGACGTGCAGGGATGCACTAATACAGCGGTGACAGGATGTCATGGAGCTGAGACGTGCAAGGATGCACTAATACAGCGGTGACAGGATGTCATGGAGCTGAGACGTGCAGGGAAGCACTAATACAGCGGTGACAGGATGTCATGGAGTTGTCTTACACATCATCTCGTCTTTCTACCTGGGGATTAGGGTGTGAAATTTCTCCTGAATAGAGGCAAGTTCTTGTGCTATCTTTCCAAGGTTGATGATGGAGTGTCCAGTCCGATGCATGAAAATGAGATGGTTAACCTAAAGCAGTGGTTGGAGGTGTTGCGCCTCGAACACCGTGACCTCGATGATGTCATTGGCCACATGGCCCATGAACGAAGCCAGAATCAACTGCTGTTGTGTCGAATGAAAAAACGTAAACTGGCGATTAAAGATCAAATCTCCCAGCTTGAGAGTCGCCTTATTCCCGATCTTGATGCGTAGCCACACCCTCCCTCGAGGAAGCCCTGAACAAGTCCTAATCATTTCATGCTAGCTGAAATCATCCTCATTTACCCTGAAGATACATCTTTAAAATTAAAGTTTTATCTTTTTCTGCGGAGTGTTTAGATGACTTCATGTTTAACCTCTTCTTTTGGTGTTGAAATCTTTGGAAACTGAAGGTTTTTATAGGGATATTGTCATTTGAATAATCCATTTTATCGACAGGGTTTGACCATCATCTGCTTGATGTTTTGCATGATGCCAGCACTGTTGTACGCCGCACCACCAAATACAACTCAGTCAGTCAATGAGACGAATGACTCATCTGCCCCCTTAATTATTTCGATAGATAGCCATTACTACCCATTTACATTTGTCGATGAACATGGCGAGGCGGCTGGCTTGTTTGTTGACGTTTGGCATCTTTGGGCGGAAAAAACCGGGCAAAAAATCACCTTTCGTCCCTCAACGTGGGATGAAACCTTGAAAGCATTGCGTTCGGGCGATGCTGATATCCACTCGGGCCTGTTTAAAAGCGAGACACGAGCTCACTGGATTGACTTCTCTTCACCATTCTATGGGATTGGTTCTGCGCTGTTCTATGCCTCGGGAGCATCACCGTATCGAGGGTTGGCAGACCTCAGAGATCAGTCGGTTGGTGCGGTGAAGGGTGCCTTTCAAGCGGAGTATTTACGTCAGCAAGGTGTTTCGAATGTGGTTTTATTCGATAGCCTGCGTGAGATGATCAGTGCACTTCGGGGTGGCGGGATCGAGGCTTTTCTTTCCGAAGTACCGACAGTACAGGTTTTGCTGGATCGGCTTGGACGAGCCGGTGGTATTGAGAGCAGTGATGAAATACTCTTGGAGAAACGTATTTATGCGGGTGTTGTAAAAGGTAATACGGCACTGCTTGAGGTGGTCAACTCAGGGCTTGCTGCCATTTCTAGTGATGAGTTTTCCACCCTAGAACGTCGCTGGATCGCCTATCCAGGGTTTCGTTATTTTAAACCAGAAGCACCTTCACTATTACACAGTTTGAGCGAGGAAGAACGCTTGTGGTTGGCGAAAAATCCGGTTATTCGTATGGGGGGAGAGTTCGATTGGCCACCGTTTGATTTTGTTGAAAATGGAGTTTATCAAGGACTGACGGCAGATTACCTCGCGTTGTTGAGTGAGCGGCTGGGGGTTAAGTTTGAAATGGTAGTAGACAATCCGTGGGCCGTCACTCTGGCTATGCTGGAAGAGAGGCAAGTTGATGCGATTGCTGCTATTTGGGAAACTCCGGAGCGAAAATCATTTGCTCTGTTTACCCCGGCTTACGAAGAGCTCTCAATAGTGGTTTTTACCCGCACCGAAAATATGGGCATCAAGGGGATTGATGATCTACGAAGTGCCACAGTTGCTGTGGTGCGTGGTTATGCAACCCAAGATTCACTCGCTACCGACTACCCTGACATCAATCAACTGGAAGTCGATAACACACTCGCCGGATTAGAAGCGGTGTCACAAGGGCGGGCTGATGCCTATATTGGTACGTTAGCGGTAGCAGCCTACCTATTGGAAAAGCATTTTATTAGCAACATTAAGGTGGCGGGTAAAACACCCTTAGAGGAGGTAGGGATAAGTATGGGTGTTCGCAGTGACTGGCCGATACTGGCCTCAATCCTGGAAAAGGGACTGAACTCGATCACCACCACCGAAAAGATCGAGATACGCCGCCGCTGGATCTCCTTGCCACCGTCAAAATCAAGCCCGAAAATTGAACTGACACCTTCTGAATCCGCATGGTTGGCAGAGCATCCCGTGGTACGCATTGGCGGTGATTCAAATTGGCCGCCAATGGAGTTTTTGAGTAAAGATGGAGTTTATCAAGGATTAAGTGCCGATTATCTTGCGCTGTTAAGTCAGCGATTAGGAATTGAATTTGAGGTGGTGACTTACAGCGATTGGCCCGCCACCCTAGAGATGCTTAAAAATAAACAACTGGATACACTGGGTGGTGTGGTGCGCACCGATGAGCGAGAGCAATATGCACTGTTTACTCAGCCCTACAATGAACTTTCAGCGGTCATTTTTACCCGTCAACAACATCCCGTGGTTAAGGGTATTTCGGACTTAACCCACAGCACGATTGCCATCGAAAGAGGTTACTCTAATTACGAGGTGCTACGTCGGGATTACCCCGATATTGCACTGTTGGTGGTCGATACCTCGTTGCAGGCACTCGAGGCCGTATCACAAGGGCGGGCTGATGCCTATATCGGCACCCTGGCTGTGGGCAGTCATCTTCTGGAAAAGCACTTTATCACCAACCTTAGAGTGGCCGCCAATACACCCTTTGAGATGGAAGCGTTAAGCATCGGTGTGCGAAATGACTGGCCCGAACTGCTTTCAATACTGAATAAAGGGTTGGATTCGATCACCGTTGCTGAGCGTATTGATATCCGCCGTCGCTGGATTTTAGCTGATCTTCCACAACCGAAGTCTGGGGGCAAAGTTATCGATTTGACACCCCAAGAACGTGCCTGGTTGCGGGAGCATCCCGTGGTACGTTTCACTGGTGACCCTAATTGGCTGCCTTTTGAAGCCTTTACCGAACAAGGCGAATTCATTGGCATCATCTCTGGATTGCTTAACAATCTGGAACAGCGTACCGGTGTCAAATTTGAACGCCTGCCCAGCGGTACCTGGCTTAATGCCTTGAGTATGGCTAAAAATGGCGAGATTGATGTTCTTTCTGATGATGTGGGTGCCGAGAGTATGGTTCACACCCACACGTTTACTCAGCCTTACCTGGAACGGCCACTGGCCATTGTTATGCGTAGCGAACAGACGGAAGTTATCCCTGATTTGAATGATATTGCTGATAAGCGCATTGGGGTGATCGATGGCTACGGCTATGTTGGAAAATTGTCGAAGCGTTATCCAGACATTAATTTTATTAAAGTAAAAAATATTCAGGATGGCCTGATTGGTCTCTCCAGTGGTCATGTGGATGCCTTTGTGGCCACGTTTACTTTAAGTAGTTATCACATCAATCAGATGGGAATGTCTACTTTGCGTATTGTTGGTGGCCTGCCGGTTGTACTGAATATGGGGCTGGCGGTGCGCAACGACTGGCCCGAGTTGTTGAGTATTCTCAATAAAGCGATTGACCTGATTACCCCCGCTGAAAAACATGAGATCGTTAATCAGTGGATGCAGGAAAAATATATCAAACGTATTGATTATGGGCTCCTCAAGCAGGTGGTTTTGATGGCCGCTGTGGCACTGTTGTTAATGTTGCTCTGGAACTATTCAGTGCAGCGACAAAAGACTCGGTTGCGGCTTAGTGAAGAGCGCTTTCAGCTAGCGATGGCCGCTGCTTCAGATGGTATTTGGGATTGGAATATTGTCACAGGTGAGGCCTACTACAGTCCTGCTTACATGAATATGCTGGGTTATTCGCCGGGTGAATTACCGGAGCATAATGATACTTGGCAAAGGTTGCTGCATCCCGATGATAAAAGCAGTGCCTTGGCGGTGGCAGAGGCGGCTATCCGGAGTAATGCCTCGCGTTATGAGCATGAGTTCCGCTTGCAGGCCAAAGATGGCTCGTACCGTGACATTTTATCTAAGGGCAGCGTAGTCAGCCGGGACAAGCAAGGCAATGCATTGCGAGCGGTGGGCACCCAGGCTGACATCACTGAACGAAAACAGGCACAAGAGTCACTGCGTAAACTGTCACTGGCGGTAGAGCAAAGCCCCTCCATGGTAATGATTACCGATCGATATGGGGTGATTGAGTATGTTAATCCCAAATTTACCGACGTGACCGGTTTTACCTCAGAAGAGGCGCTGGGCCAGACACCGGCACTGCTAAAATCTGATCTGACATCATCTGCAACCTATCAGGATATGTGGCAGACCATTACCGCAGGTCGTGACTGGTATGGTGATCTGCAAAACCGTAAAAAAAATGGCGAGATCTACTGGGAGCGTGAGACGATCTCCCCGTTACTGGGTGATGATGGTGTTATTAAGCACTACGTGGCGCTGAAAGAGGATATTACCAAACGTAAAGCGGTGGAAGAGGATCTACAGGTGTTCCGGCGTTTTGCTGAAACATCTGGTCAGGGGTTTGGTATTACCACGCTGGGTGGTGAAATTACCTATGTGAACCAAACCCTGTGCCAGATGATGAAGGAGACATCGGTTGATGCGGTGTGTGGCCGTGATTTTTCCCATTACTATTCTGCAGAAATTAACGCTTATTTTAAGCAAGAGATCATGCCACTTCTTAAAGGAAACAGCCAATGGACCGGTGAGTTGCCTTTTCTGACGGCTACTGGTGAGAGTATCCCGACACTGGAAAACTTGTTTGTGATTCGTGATGAACAGGGTAAAGCGCGATTTTTTGGCAATGTTATTACCGATATTACACAGCAGAAAAATACTGAAAAAGTACTGCAAGAGGCTAAAGACCAGGCAGAACAAGCGAATAAATCCAAGGGCGAATTCTTAGCCAATATGAGCCATGAAATCCGCAGTCCGTTGAATGCTGTCACCGGGATGACTTACCTGCTTCAAAAGACGCCGCTCACCACCCGCCAGCAGGATTATTTGAATATTATCCTCTCCTCATCAAACACCCTGCTGGGTGTTATTAACGATATTCTTGATTTTTCCAAAATTGAGGCGGGACACCTGAAAATGGAACAGACCCGCTTTCTTCTGGACGATGTATTTAAAAACCTCTCAAGTCTTGAATCGTTGCGTGCATCGCAAAAAGAGCTGGAGATTGTCTTCTCTATTGATAAAGGCATTCCCCAGGCTGTGGTGGGTGATCCGCTTCGTTTAGGGCAAATTCTGATCAATCTTACCAGTAACGCGATTAAGTTTACTGAGCGGGGACAGATTGTGGTTTCCGTTGTGCCAGTGAGTCTACAAGGTGAGCGGGTCAAATTGAACTTTTCCGTGCAGGACACCGGCATTGGCATTGAACAAACTAAAGCAGCCCAGTTGTTTGAGCCGTTTACCCAAGCAGATGGCTCAACTACGCGTCAGTACGGTGGTACCGGCTTAGGCTTGGCAATTTGCAAACAATTGGTTGAGTTAATGGATGGCTCTATCGGTGTTGAGAGTGAGATTGGTCGTGGTAGTCGATTCTATTTTGATGTTGAATTTACCCGTGCGGATGATGAGGGAGAGATGCCACTGTTACCTTCCCCCGACCTGAGTGGCATGCGGGTTTTGGTGGTGGATGATAATGCGGTGGCGAGAGAAACCTTGCAAGCGATGCTGGAGTCATTCTCTTTTAATGTTTCGGTTGTCTCTTCAGGCTCCGAGGCGCTGGCGGAGTTAGAGCGTGCCTGTGGTGCAGGTTCTGATGGTCATTATGACCTGGTTCTAATGGATTGGAAAATGCCGGGAATGGACGGCGTGGAGGCCAGCCGCCTGATTCAGCAAAGTGATTGGCTGCCGCAGTTGCCCACCGTCATCATGGTAACAGCCTATAGCCGGGACGAGGTGATGAAAGAGGCGAACAAGGTGGGTATAGAAGGCTTCCTGGTTAAGCCGGTGAATGCCTCTACACTTTTTAATGCGATTGTTGAGGCGCTTGCTCCATCGAATGGTGGAGATACATTGTCAGTGCCGATACCCGTGCCGGAAATTAACCTCAGTGGCGCCCGGGTATTGGTGGTGGAAGATAATCGTATCAATCAACGTATTGCACGGGAAATTTTACAGGGAGTCGGTGTTGAAGTTGAAGTTGCGGCGAATGGTGCGATTGCGGTGCAGGCGGTGCGGGACAGTTCATTTGATCTGGTGTTAATGGATCTGCAAATGCCTGAAATGGATGGTTATCAAGCCACACGAATGATTCGTAAAGATAAACAGTTTGATGCATTACCCATTATTGCGATGACCGCTCATGCCATGGCGGGTGATCGTGAAAAATGCCTGGATGCAGGGATGAATGACCACCTGACCAAACCTATTGATCCCGAACATCTTTTTGCGGTGCTTCAGCGCTGGATTGAGATTGTGGATCCCATCAACGAGAGCAATGTGACAGCCGATTGTAGTGACGCGCATTGTGGTGGTTTGCCATTGGGTAATTTGGTGGGTATTGATTTGTCCAAAGGGTTGGCAAGAATCGGTGGTAATCAAACCTTATTTCTTTCTCTGTTACAGGAGTTTGTTGATGACCACCAAGCTGATAGCATGATACTTGATGATGCGTTGAATGCGGGTGATATGGCATCTGCTCGCCGGTTAATTCATACCCTGCGAAGTGTGGCAGGCAGTATTGGTGCAGAAGCACTGGAAGAGAGTGCCGTTACGTTAGAGCAAGCGCTGGCTAGTGATAAACTTTATCCGGAGGCGCATGCGGCATTTTTGATTGAATTTAACCAGGTGATGAATAGTCTTGTTGATGCGCTGGATAATGTGACGGTGGCAGAACCAGAGGCGGAAAAAAATGTGGAGTGGGTGGACGTGGACTGGGAAGGTATACAAACGCTGGGTATGCTACTGTTTGAAGGCAATGCCAGCGCTAAAAGCTGTTTTCAGCAGTGTAAGAGTGGCCTTGCCCAGTTTGCAGAGGCGGAAGAGCTTCTCTTGCTTGAGGGGCAGGTTGCCGACTATGATTTTACAGAAGCGCATAACACGTTGCGCCGTATTGTGGCCAAAAGTGACCGGCCCACTTATCTTCAAGGATCCAGTTGATGAATGAAATGAGAAGAATTTTAATTGTTGATGATGAGCGCTTTCATTTGAATGTTATGGCTGATTTGCTGGGTGAAAACCATAATATCCTGATTGCCAAGAATGGTTTGCGCGCCCTGGAAGTTGCGGTGGCCAGCCCTGTGCCTGATCTTATTTTGTTGGATATTTTGATGCCGGAGATGGATGGTTATGAGGTGTGCCGGCGTTTAAAAAATGATGAGCGGACACGGCATATACCGGTTATTTTCTTGACGGTGAAATCGGACGTGGAAGATGAAGCCTACGGATTTGATCTGGGTGCAGTGGACTATATAACGAAACCCTACAGCGCACCGATCGTTAAGGCGCGAGTGATGACTCACCTGGCGTTAAGTCGAGCCTTATGTGAGTTGGAACAGCAGAATGAACTGCTGGAAAAACGGGTCAGCGAGCGCACTCAAGAGATTGTGCAAGCCCATGAAATACAGGAAAAGCTGCAGCTGTGTTTGCAGCGGGCGCATAAAATGGAGTCGATAGGGCTGCTTGCTGGAGGCATAGCACACGATTTCAACAATATTTTAACCGCAGTGGAAGGTTTTAGCTCGATCGCTAAATATGACCTTCAGGCGGGTGAGTATGAGAGTGCGGAGCAAAATATAGACGATATTGTGACGGCAAGTGGCCGCGCTTCGGAGCTGGTTCAGCAGCTATTGGCCTTTAGTCGCGGTGTGCCCAGCAAGCCACAGGTTGTTCAGCCTGCCGGGATTATTTCAGAGGCGATTACTCTGTTGCGGCCAGTGCTGCCTGCACTGATTCGTTTCGATGTTTCATTGGATGAAGCGGTGCCCGATATCCTGTTTGATAAGGTGCAGATGCACCAAGTGGTGATGAATCTCTGCATCAATGCTCGGGATGCCATGAACGGGCAGGGGCACCTGGCTCTATCTTTGACCCGTCAACAGAAGGTTAAGGGCAAATGCAGTGCTTGCCAAAACGATTTTGAAGGTGATTTTGTGGTGCTTGAAGTCACGGACAATGGCTCGGGTTTGAGCGAGGAGCAGGTTAAAAACATCTTCGATCCATTCTTTACCACCAAGGCAGAGGGCAAGGGAACCGGCATGGGTTTGTCGGTGGTGAACGATATTGTTCACAAGCATCAGGGCCATATTCAGCTGGAAACGACATTAAACCAAGGCTCTACCTTCAAATTATTATTCCCTCTGATACCCGTGGCCACCGAGACCCCTCCACGGGCCATTGCCTACCTTTCCGGGCCTGATAAAAATATTCTATTGGTCAGTGATGATGTGGGTGTCTCCATGCTATGGAAGGAGTTGTTGGATGTGAGTGGTTATCAGGTTTCGATTCGAAATACCGGTCAGGAGGCGTTGGATCTGATCAAGTCACCCGCCAGTTATATCGATTTGGTGATTGTCGACCAGAGTATGAAGGGGATGAGTGGCGAAGAGTTAGCCGCAGCCGTGGTGGCGGAAGAGTTAGAGCTGCCAGTGATTGTTTGTGAAAACAATGGTGGCGTTGAGGTGGTGGGTCACAACTCGATGGGGGTCTCTACCATTTTGCGCAAACCGATTCAGAGTGAGGTGTTGATGGGCGAGATTTCCTCTCTGTTATCAACGGAAGATTAGTGAAGAGTGTGGCTGATAGAAGGTGTACTCTGCATGTGAACTGCTTCCTTCGCTGGAATAAAAACTGTTTTTTATGAAAAGCCCCGAGAGGGAATTGACAGATGAACAATCCTGCTCGAATTTTGGTTGTCGATGATGAACGCTTTCATCTTAATGTTATTGTCGGTCTTCTAAGCGATGATTACAAAGTGTTGATTGCAAAGGGTGGCGTGCGGGCGCTCGAAATTGCCGCTGCTGATCCGATGCCTGACCTGATTTTGCTGGATATATTCATGCCGGAAATGGATGGCTATGAAGTGTGTCAGCGCCTGAAGGGTGATGACCGAACCCGCCATATTCCAGTGATTTATCTCACCGCTAAAAATGATGTTGAGGGTGAGGCCCACGGTTTTTCATTGGGGGCGGTGGATTACCTTTCAAAGCCGATTAGCCCGCCGATTGTCAAAGCGAGAGTGAAAAATCATCTGGCCTATGCTCAGGCCTTGTGGGAACTGGAGCAGCAGAATGAACAGCTGGAGTATAAAATTCAGGAGCGTGTACTGGAGATTGCCCGCACTCAAGATGTGGCTATCCACTGTTTGGCCTCTCTGGCGGAAACGCGAGATAACGAAACAGGTAACCACATTCGCCGGACTCAGCACTATATAAAAATACTGGCTGAACACCTTGAGGATCACCCGCGTTTTTGTGATCTACTGGATGCTGACATCATCAAGTTGATGTTCAAATCGGCCCCACTGCACGATATTGGCAAGGTGGGTGTGCCGGATCGCATTCTGCTCAAGCCGGGGGCGTTAAATCAGGAAGAGTGGGTGGAGATGAAAAAACATGCCGCCCACGCCTATGACGCGATCTGTCGGGCGGAGCAGGCGCTGGGAAGTAGCTCTTTTCTCCACTCTGCCCGGGAGATTGCCTACACTCACCACGAAAAATGGGACGGCACCGGTTATCCCCGTGGCTTGAAAGGGGATGATATTCCGCTCTCAGGCCGCCTGATGTCGCTTGCAGATGTCTACGATGCCTTGATCAGCGAGCGGGTGTATAAGCCCGCCTTTTCACACGAAAAGGCCAGAGGGATTATTCTTGACGGTAGAGCAAGCTATTTTGATCCGGATATTGTGGATGCTTTTATTGAGATAGAGGATCAGTTTATTGCGGTTGCCAAGCAGTTTGAGGATGATCCCTGATCAGTAGTGTGGTGGGGGTGTCTCTTCGTTTTGTGCGGCAATATTAGTGGGCGCCATATTCTTGATTACCTGACGCAATTCGTACGCTTCGCGTAATAACCGATCAACAGTCTGTGACTGTTCGGCAACAATATCATTCAGCTCATGCAGTAGATCATCCTGAAACGCCTGTTTAGTCTCCAGCTCAATAATGCGTGCTTCCAGCTCATCTTCTCGACTCATCACGCTGTCCCTTTATGGGTGATACGCCAGCAGTTATGGATTTTTTGGTTACGCTTAAAATCTTCAGGAATTGTTTGAGCGGTGATGTCGGTAATTGCCAGTGTAGGTAGTGCGCCATGGTCCATTTTGAATTTACGATTGTTGTTTGAAAATATCAGAATGCCGTCATCATGTAACAGCTGACTCACCTCGTTAAGCAGGGCCGCGTGGTCACGCAGCACATCGAACGTCTGCTCCATGCGTTTGGAGTTGGAGAATGAGGGAGGGTCAAGGAAAATCAGATCATACTTTGTACCCTGTTTGATCTCTTGCTTGATCCACTCAAGGCAATTGGCCTGGATGAGTTGATGTTGTTTGCTGGTGAGTCCGTTGAGCTCCATATTGCGTTTTGCCCACTCAATATAGGTGTTGGACATGTCGATAGTGAGGGTTTCGCTGGCCCCACCCGCGACGGCATGCAGTGTGGCGACACCGGTATAGGCAAACAGGTTGAGAAAACGTTTACCCCGGCTCATTTCACCAATCATCTTGCGGGTCAGGCGGTGATCCAGAAACAGCCCACTATCCAGATAATCACTCAAATTGACCAGACATTTAACCGGCTCCTCTACCACGGTATGAAACTGCTCTTTTTGATCGTAACGTTCATATTGGGCACTCCCCTTCTGTTTGCGGCGCTGCTTGAGGAACAGTTGGCTGTTTTCAATTTCAAGCACCGCCTTGATGCTGTGTAGTGCATCCCGCAAACGCTGTGCTGCTTTGGCTGGATCAATGGAGGCAGGTGCTTGGTACTCTTGAACATTTACCCACAGTTTGTCACCTTGGTAGAGGTCGATGGCGAGCGCGTACTCGGGCAGGTCGGCATCGTAGAGCCGGTAGCAGCTGACTTTTTCACGGCGTACCCAGCTTGCCAGGCGGCGG
>UOFP01000099.1_pt1 | contig 19998 bp, 18 predicted proteins | sample 1988921 | NCBI WGS metagenome assembly UOFP01 (sample SAMEA4712195, study PRJEB27164) | hydrothermal vent metagenome | biome: marine basaltic hydrothermal vent biome; feature: marine hydrothermal vent; material: mineral | place: Pacific Ocean | collected 2011-06-14/2011-07-23 | depth 1719 m | reverse complement strand
GGTCTTTTTGCCCGCTCTGTCTAGGCAAGTATTCGTTGCGTAGCCCACTATGCGCCCAATACCTGCCTAGACAGAGCGAACAAAAATCCGGTGCAATAACGGTACTTTAATTTTTTCTACATCCCTAAATGGAATTTTAAAATGGGGTGAGGCTTTTGTTCACTTTTGCGAATAATAACGTAGCTCTGCTGACAGCGTACTGTCAGTAGCTTATTGTTGTCTGCTGTTGCTGTAAACGCTATCTTTTGTGCAAAACTCTTCCGTTGTAATATGATGCTGTGGTTGCTGGCCAGTTTTGAGCAAATAATGTTATTGGGGAGTAAAATGAATCGATCTTTTTTTATCACTGTGGTGGTTATTTCACTGCTTGGCTGTTCTGAGCCGCCAGCTAGTAGCTCATTAAAACCATCTGCTCCAGCGCCGACTGAGGATGTGGTGGAGACAAAGTCTCCTGTTGTGGAAGAGATAGTGGCTGCTGTTGCTGAGGAGGTATCACCCGCTTCTCCGGTACCGGTTGTCGCCACTGAAATCAGTTCGAAGCAGGTGTTGCAGCAGGTGATTAAAGAGCGGGAGCCAGTGGCGAGTAAGCCGGTGACAACGGTTGCGGCGGTGCAGGTGGCGATGGTGGGTGATGTGGCGGTGATTGAGGCAGTTCCCGAGAAGGTGACAGTGGCTGAGGATGTAACCACGCAGCGCCTTTTGAGTGAGGCGGAGGCGAGGGATGTTGCGCAACTGCCAGAGACCGATCGCTATGTAAAAGTGAGCCAGAAGGGTGACTTGCAGTTACCGGAGGAGACACGCTGGAGCTGCATACTAGATCAGGAAACGGGGTTGTTGTGGGAGACAAAGAGTCAGGGAACGCTGCGCCATGCGGAGTATGAATATGTACAGTCAGGTGCGGGTGGTCGTTGCGATGGTGATGATTGCACTATTGAGGGTTTCCTTAACCGGGTCAATCAGGCGGCGTTGTGTGGGCGCAGTGATTGGCGTTTACCCAAGCGAAGAGAGTTAGTGCGTCTGGTGGATCATGCTTATCTGGACTCTATTCCCAGTATTGATGTGCGTTATTTTTCCAATACCCAAAAAGGGCGTTACTGGAGTGCAGATCAGTTTGAATACAGCGAAAAGTATGTATGGGCTGTGAATTTTGAGGATGGTTTTGACCGTATTCAAGCGGTGAATAAGACGGCTCACTTGCGTTTGGTGAGTGATCAATAAGTGGCTGGTATGCGAAGTTTAATCTGTTTGTTGCTGTTTTTACCGGTATTGGGTGTTGCATCAGCACCGGAAGTACAGGCTATTTTGGGTAGTAAAGTGGTGATTCAGTACGAAGGCAGCCGTTTAACGTTGGCAATGGGTGAGCAGCGTGGTGGTGTGAAACTAATCTCAATTCGTGATGATCGCGTGACGCTGGAGGTGAGGGGAGAGCAGGGCCATTATCGCCTGGGTGAGCGTCGCTCGATGAGTACCAAGTTTACCTCGCCGGAGCCGGCGGTGCTGCGTTTAAATGCGGATCGGCTGGGTATGTACCAGACGCAGGGTAGTATTAATGGTGCCCCAATCAACTTTTTGGTGGATACCGGTGCAACCACTATTGCGTTGAACTCCCGCGATGCCCGTCGTTTAGGCATCGATTTTCGACGTTCAGGAAAGCCGGTGATGTTGACTACCGCTTCTAAAAAGGAGATGGGTTACCGGGTGATGCTGAATAAAGTTCAGGTCGGTAATATCGTTATTTATGACGTGATGGCGGTGGTGCTGGATAATAAGCATTTCCCACAAAAAGCGTTGCTGGGAATGAGTTTTTTAAACCGGGTCGATATGACCCGTAGTGGTAATTCGCTGTTGTTGAAGAAGCGCTGGTGAGGGTGTTCCTGTCAGATAATGGCAGTGGGTTAATCACTCTACTGGTTGTTTTGCTGTGCCAGCGCCAGCATCTCACGGGCGTGTGCCTGGGTTTGATCGGTGATGGTAATGCCGCCTAACATGCGTGCCAGTTCATCAATGCGGGCATCTTCGGCTAGCTCGGTTATGGTTGTGGTGGTACTGGTTTTGTCGGTCTGTTTACGAACCTGTAGCTGTTGATGGCCCTGGGAGGCAACTTGTGGCTGATGGGTAACACAGAGCACCTGCCGGTGTTCACCCAGGGCGCGTAGCATCTGCCCAACAATCTCCGCAGTGCCACCGCCGATACCCACATCCACTTCGTCAAATATGATGGTTGCGATGCCATGAACACGGCTGGCAACCACCTGAATAGCCAGACTGATACGCGACAGTTCACCACCCGATGCAATTTTACTCATCGGTTGTGCCGGTTGACCCAGGTTGGTGCTGATCAGAAACTCTATTTTCTCCTGTCCGTGCGGGGCAAATTCACCATCATTGAGCGGGATCATTGCAATCTCAAAGCGGCTGCCGTTCATGGAGAGGCGTTGAAGGTTGTCGGTGACTGCGCGCTCTAGTTTTTTGGCTGCGTTTTGGCGTGTGCGGGTGAGTTTGTCCGCTAACGCTTGATATTGCGCGGCCGCCTGTGAAATTTCACCTTCGAGTGTGCCATATTTGATCTCGGCGTTTTTGATCTCCTCCAGTTGCTGTTGTAGCTGCTGCTGGTGATCGTAGAGCTGTTCTGGTCGGCAGTTATGTTTGCGTGCCATCTCATGCAGTTCACTGAGCCGGGCTTCGACCTGTTGCAGCTGCTGGGGATCGATGTCGACAGAATCCTGATAATGTCGCAGCTCGGTAACTGCTTCGTCCAGCTGAATGGATGCACTCTCGAGTAGTTCACAAATGGGGATGAGGGCGGTGTCGATGGTTTTCAGCTCACCCAGCTCCCGGGTAATGCGCTGAAGCTGCGAGATCAGCGCACCTTGATCATCTTCATGCAGCTGTTGTAGCGCAAGCTGGCTCGATTCCAACAGTCGATTGGCGTGGGCAAGGCGTTGATGTTCTTGATCCAGTGGCTCCAGTTCATCGGCTTGCGGGTTGAGCTGTGTCAGTTCACGAACCTGGTAGTGCAACAGCTCCAGTTTGGCATTACGCTCCTGTTTGTCGCTCTGCAATGCAGTCAACTGCTGGTTGAGTTGAGACCAGTGACGATAAGCCTGGTTGAGCTGTTTGAGGCATGAGTTGTTAGCGGCATATTGATCCAGCGTCTCTCGCTGTTGTTCACGACGTAGTAGTGCTTGATGGGCATGTTGACCGTGAATGTCCACCAACATTTCACCCAGCTCTCTCAGTGTGCCGAGGGGCTGGGGTTGGCCGTTGATATAGCCTTTTGAGCGGCCATCTTTGCTCAGGGTGCGGCGAATAATACATTCACCCTCCATATCCAGTTCACGGCCTGACAGCCATTGCCGGATTGCTGGTTCATCACTGAGGTCAAAGCTGGCATTGATCTCGGCGCGGTCACAGCCATGGCGAACCACACCGCTTTCAGCACGATCACCCAGCGCAAGGCCGAGGGCATCCAGCAATATGGATTTGCCTGCGCCAGTCTCACCGGTGAGACTGCTCATGCCCGGTGCGAGATCAAGCTCCAGTAGTTCAACGATGGTGAAGTTGCGGATGTGGATATGGCTTAACATAGGGGCATCGGGTTCTATTTCTGTAATTGAATGATGTTAGCTGGGGCGCTCGGCCCAGTGCAGTTTTGCACGCAGTATATCGAAAAAGTCATAATCTTCGGGGTGTATCAGACGAACTGGGTGATCTGTTTTATTGATGCGCAACACATCACCAATTTGCAGGCTCAGGCCAATCTGACCATCACAGGTGACCAGAACTTCTGATTGTTCGTGGTCACACACTTTAACCATAATTTGGCTGTCACCCGAGACAACCAGCGGGCGATTGCTCAAGGTGTGAGGACAGATCGGTACCAGGGCGATGGCATTCAACGAGGGGTGCAGTATCGGGCCACCACTGGAGAGTGCGTAAGCGGTTGAACCGGTTGGGCTTGAGATAACCAGACCATCGGCACGCATGGTGGATAAGAATTTTTGATCCACATAACACTCAAGCTCAATCATTCGAGCAACGTGTGATTTGTGAATCACCACGTCATTAAAGGCGTTGTTTTCGGAGAGTATTTCACCGCCACGGTCAATCGTGGTGTGTAACAAGATGCGCGGCTCTTCAACAAACTGGCCACCCAATACTTTATCAAGTGTCTCTTCAATCTGATCTTTGGAGACGTCGACCAAAAAACCAAGGCGGCCTAAATTAACCCCCAGAATGGGTACGTTAGATGCATTGAGTGAGCGGGCGGCATTCAGCAGAGTACCATCGCCACCCACCACAATCACCAGGTCACACTCTTTTCCGATGGTGGCTCGGTCAACCGGTTCAAACTCGGTAGCGCTGATGTCGGGTGCAGAGCCTTGGTCCACAAAAACGTGGCAGCCACGGCTTAGTAGGTAGTTGCCGACCGATATCAGGGTGTCACCACCGTGTTGATCGTTGTATTTTCCAATCAGGCCGATGGTGTTGAAGGTGTTGTCCACGGCAGGCGGCTCCCGTCAATCATAAATAAGGTTGAGATCAGAGGGTAGCACCATTGGGGATCGGGTTAAATAATTTCTGTGGTTGCTGATTGACACTTGTTGGTGAAAATGCAGAAAAGTTACACATAAGGGATGTAGAATTCATTAAAATACCGCTCTTACTGGTCTTTTTGCCCGCTCTGTCTAGGCAGGTATTCGTTGCGTAGCCCACTATGCGCCCAATACCTGCCTAGACAGAGCGAACAAAAATCCGGCGCAATAACGGTACTTTAATTTTTTCTACACCCCTAACTGTTGAATTTGTAGAATTTGCCCTTATATTCCCTGCAACTCAAATTCCCGGGCAGCACAACTGCTGCGTTGTACAAGTGCAAATTTCGGAGCCAAAAATGTCAAACAAGCAGAGTAATGCAGATGAGCAACCGTCAACTGTTGACGGCGTGGTTGAACCGGTGGCGGATGTCGATGATGCTTCAGTGGCTGAAAATGCCGATATTGATGTGGCCTCTTTACAGCAGGCGTTATTGGCGGCTGAAAGCAAAGCGAATGATCATTACGAGCTGGCACTGCGAACCAAGGCCGAGGCAGAGAACCTTAAGCGCCGCGCCACTCAGGATGTTGAAAAAGCACGTAAATTTGCCCTGGACAAGTTTGTCGATTCATTGATTCCGGTGCTTGATAGCCTGGATATGAGTCTGCAAGTGGCAACCGGTGATGATGAAAATGTGGCTCAATTGCGTGAAGGCAATGAGATGACCTTGAAAATGTTTCTGGATGTATTGCAAAAAAATGGGGTTCAGCAGATCAACCCGGAAGGTGAGCTCTTTAACCCTCAACTGCATGAAGCGATGAGTATGCAAGAGAGTATGGATCACGCGCCGAACAGTGTGATGGTGGTTTTTCAGAAAGGTTATGCACTGAATGATCGCTTGATTCGCCCCGCTCGTGTGGTGGTTGCGAAGGCGGCGATTGCTGAAGATCCGGTTGGTGGAAAAATCGACGAACAAGCATAAATACGCCTTGAAATTTAATTCCATTACCCCCATCAAGGGTATCAGGTAACGAATCAATACAGCCGGAACAGATTCCGGTTGGTCACAAAATTATCGAATTGGAGAGAGACAATGGGTAAAATTATCGGTATTGACTTGGGAACCACCAACTCATGCGTTTCCGTCATGGAGAGTGGCAAGCCACGTGTGATTGAAAATGCAGAGGGTGATCGCACAACCCCATCTATTGTTGCATACGCAGATGATAATGAAGTGTTGGTTGGCCAGCCTGCCAAACGCCAGGCGGTTACCAACCCGATTAATACACTGTTTGCAATCAAGCGTCTGATTGGTCGTCGTTTTAAAGATGACGAAGTACAAAAAGATATCAAGATGGTGCCTTACAAAATTATTGAAGCGGACAACGGTGATGCCTGGGTTGATGTGAATGGCAAGAAGATGTCAGCACCTGAAATTTCTGCCCGCATTCTAATGAAGATGAAGAAGAGCGCTGAAGATTATTTGGGTGAAGAGGTGACCGAAGCGGTTATCACGGTTCCGGCTTATTTTAATGACTCTCAACGTCAGGCAACAAAAGATGCCGGAAAAATTGCAGGCCTGGAAGTTAAGCGCATTATCAATGAGCCAACCGCAGCGGCGCTGGCCTATGGCATGGACAAGAAAGGTGGTGATCGCAAGATCGCGGTTTATGATCTGGGTGGTGGTACTTTCGATGTATCAATTATTGAGATTGCAGAGATCGAAGGCGAACATCAGATCGAAGTACTGTCGACCAATGGCGACACCTTCCTCGGTGGTGAAGATTTTGACCTGCGCTTGATTGAGTTTTTGGCAGCCGAGTTCAAAAAAGAGACAGGCATTGATCTGCACAACGATCCGCTGGCACTTCAGCGTTTGAAAGAGGCAGCTGAAAAGGCGAAAATTGAGCTTTCATCGACACAACAGACCGATGTTAATCTGCCTTATATTACGGCGGATGCCTCAGGGCCGAAACATTTGAATGTCAAAATCAGCCGGGCGAAATATGAAGGCCTGGTTGAAGAGTTGGTTGCACGCACCATTGAGCCTTGTAAAGTGGCTCTGGAGGATGCGGGTCTCTCTGCTTCTGAGATTGACGAGATCATTCTGGTGGGTGGTCAAACCCGTATGCCCAAGGTTCAGGAAGCGGTACAAAACTTCTTTGGTAAAGAGCCACGTAAGGATGTCAATCCAGATGAAGCAGTGGCGGTTGGTGCCTCTATTCAAGGCGGCGTTTTGGGTGGAACCGTTACCGACGTGCTGTTGTTGGATGTAACGCCATTGTCTCTGGGAATCGAGACTATGGGGGGTGTGATGACCAAGTTGATTGAGAAAAACACCACTATTCCAACCAAGGCATCACAAACCTTCTCTACCGCAGAAGATAACCAGTCGGCGGTAACCGTGCATGTATTGCAAGGTGAGCGTGAAATGGCGTCAGCCAATAAGTCACTGGGTCGTTTTGATCTGGGCGATATTGCACCAGCAGCACGGGGTGTGCCACAAATTGAGGTCTCCCTTGATATTGATGCCAACGGTATCCTGAATGTCTCTGCCAAGGATAAGGCGACCGGAAAAGAGACTTCCATCGTCATTAAAGCCTCTTCAGGTCTCTCTGATGAAGAGGTTGAAAAAATGGTGCGTGATGCCGAGACTCATGCCGAGGATGATAAACGCTTCCAGGAGTTAGTTACTGCACGCAACACCGCTGATCAGATGCTCCATGCTTGCAAAAAGTCGATGACAGAGCTGGGCGAAGAGAAGATGGAAGCGGGTGAAAAAGAGAAGATTGATGCCGCCATTGCTGAGCTGGAAGAGGCGATGAAGGGTGATGATAAAGAGACGATTGAAGCCAAAACCACCGCACTGACTGAAGCGTCTGGTGAGATGATGCAACGCATTTACGCACAGAAAGCCGATGCCGAAGGTGGTGCTCAGCCTGGGCCGGGTGCTGAGGCATCGGATGCAAAAGCAAAAGATGACAATGTGGTTGATGCCGAGTTTGAAGAGGTTAAAGACGATAAAAAGTAATTAACTGATAATGAGGTGTGGCGGACAGGCGCAGGTGTGAAAACACCTGCGCCTGTGGCCGTATAATCGCCTGAATTTGTGTGTTGCGACTACTGTTAATATTCACTCCATGATCTGATTTATGGTGTCGATGTGAGCTCACAAATCTGGATAAATAGTGAAATTTTTGTTGGTTTAAAATATGTCAAAACGTGATTATTACGAAGTGCTAGGCGTCTCAAAGACCGCCAGTGAGCCTGAGCTGAAAAAAGCCTTCCGCCGTGCCGCGCACAAACACCACCCTGATCGCAATCCGGATAATAAAGAGGCTGAAGACAAGTTTAAGGAGGCCAAAGAGGCCTACGAAATTCTTTCCAATGCTCAAAAGCGTTCAGCGTATGATCAGTTTGGTCATGCCGGTGTCGACCCGTCAATGGGCGGTGCTGGGGCTGGATCTTCTAATTTTAGTGATGTTTTTGGTGATGTCTTCGGTGATATTTTTGGTGGCGCGGGTGGTGGTCGGGGGCAGCAGGTACGCCGTGGTGCCGACCTGCGCTACAACCTGGAGCTGACGCTTGAGGAGGCAGTGCACGGAACCAGTGCCAATATCGAAGTGGCAACCCATGTGAAGTGTGGTACCTGTAGTGGCAGTGGTGCTAAAAAAGGCACCTCTCCGGTCACCTGTACCACCTGTGGTGGTCATGGCCAGGTGCGAATGCAGCAGGGGTTTTTCTCGCTACAGCAGACTTGCCCACACTGTAATGGTTCCGGTCAGAGCATTAAGGACCCTTGCGGCACTTGCCGTGGTAGCGGTCATGTGCGTAAAAACAAAAAACTCTCGGTCAAGGTACCCGCAGGTGTGGATAATGGTGACCGTATTCGTCTCTCGGGTGAGGGTGAAATTGGTGATCGTGGTGCGCCGCCGGGCGATCTTTATGTACAGATTGCGGTGAAAAAACACCCCATTTTTGTACGTGATGGCAATGATATTTTCTGTGAAGTGCCAATCAGCTTTGTCAGTGCAACCTTGGGTGGTGAACTTGAAGTGCCAACCCTTGATGGTCGTGTGAATTTGAAAATTCCGCCAGAGACCCAAAGTGGTCGCATGTTTCGTATGCGAGGCAAAGGGGTGAAGTCTGTCCGTGGCGGCGCGGTGGGTGATCTGCTTTGTCGTGTTGAAGTGGAGACGCCGGTTAATTTGAGTAGTCGGCAAAAAGAGCTGTTGCGGGAGTTTGACTCAGAGACCAGTAATAGTCACAGCAAACACAGCCCCAAGGCAAGTTCTTGGCTGGGGAAGGTGAAAAGCTTTTTTGAAGAGATGAAGCCTTAATCGGATAACCCACACTTCACTCCGTCCAACTGAGGATTTCAGGATGATAAGAATTGCAATTGCCGGGTGCTCCGGTCGAATGGGTCGCACCTTAATCGAGGCGTGCCAAGAGAGCGAGTTGATGGTGTTGGGTGCCGCAACAGAGTGGACAGGAAGTTCACTGCTGGGTGTTGATGCGGGTGAAGTGGCCGGTGTCGGTCATCTGAATGTGGTGATTGTGGATGACCTTGCCAAGTCAGTTGATGATTTTGATCTGTTGATTGATTTTACCACCATCGAGGCGACGCTGAACCACTTGAGCACCTGTGTGGCAGCGGGCAAGAAAATCATTATCGGTACAACCGGGTTTTCTGAGGCTCAGAAGCAGCAGATCGCCACTGCCGGTGAGACAATTGGGGTGGTGTTTGCGCCCAATATGAGTGTCGGTGTCAATCTCTGTTTCAAGCTGCTGGAAGTGGCAGCAAAAGTGATGGGTGATGAGGTGGATATCGAAGTCATCGAAGCACATCACCGGCACAAAGTGGATGCCCCTTCGGGCACCGCCCTACGAATGGGGGAGGTTGTTGCCGATGCGCTGGGGCGCAATCTTGGCGAGTGCGCGGTTTATGGTCGTGAAGGCAAGACCGGTGCCAGAGACCGTGGTGAGATCGGCTTTGAGACCATTCGTGCTGGCGATATTGTGGGCGAACATACGGTGATGTTTGCCGATATTGGTGAGCGGGTAGAGATCACCCACAAGGCATCCAGTCGCATGACATTTGCGAAGGGGGCAGTACGTGCTGCCGCCTGGTTAATGAACAAAGAACATGGTTTGTTTGATATGCAGGACGTGCTTGATTTGCGGTAACTACCCAGCGTATTCATCTTTGCGTGTAAAAATGCCTCGATTTGAGGGGAAATCTAAACACACTGAATAGTTACGATTTGCGTTAGTTTTTCATTTTTTTCGAGCCATTTTCTTTGTTTGCTCTGTTGTGGAGGGTGCTGGTTGTGGCTTCGAACTTGCGTTGCCAGTGTCGTCGTCTTCCGGTTTAATCTCAGCCAGTGCCCCGCCGTCTCCTTTGCAGGCACGCATCACAAGATCTCTGTTTTTTGCCAGAAGAATGCCAAAGGCTTCCGCTTTTTTAGGGTCGATGCCTGAAATTTGCTGCTCCATCAGAGCGGTAAATTGCTCGCCCAGTTCGAGCATTTTGTCGTGTGCTTCCGCCTCTTTTTTGCTATTGAACATACTGTTGTCCCTGTCACAGAGCCACATTGCGATAACGGCCATGGTTTTCCTCGCTCGGTTTTTGTTATTTCTACTGTATGTCCATACAGTATTTGTTTCAAGTGAAAATTGCAATGAAGAATTAATTGCCGATCAATGCTCGTCTATTTGCCCCACCAAGTGAATAGACAATAGACAAAAAGAGAGATTTTGTCGTAGAATAGCGCCCAATTACGATCCAAATAAAAAGCAATTTCGCAAGGGGCGGATGAACCATTCGGGTATCATCCGCTTTTTGTGCATCTAGCGGAGGTTATCTTGAGAAAACCGGCCCTTTTAGCACTGGAGGATGGCTCCCTGTTCTGGGGTGAGACGATTGGTTATGAGGGGCAAAGCGTTGGTGAAGTGGTATTTAATACCTCAATGAGCGGTTATCAGGAGATCCTGACAGACCCCTCTTATGCCAAACAAATTATCACCTTAACTTATCCCCATATTGGAAATGTTGGTGTGAATCATGAAGATGAGGAGAATGACAAGATTGTTGCCAGCGGCTTGGTGATCCGTGACTTGCCACTCCTTGCTAGTAACTGGCGAAGCGAAATGCCGCTTGATGAGTACCTGTGTAAAAACAAGGTGGTCGCGATTGCCGGTATTGATACGCGTCGTTTAACGCGCATCTTGAGAAATAAAGGTGCACAAAGCGGTTGTATCGTTGCGGGTGATAATATTGACGAAGCGTCGGCTATAGACGCTGCCAGAGCCTTTCCCGGTTTAAAAGGGATGGACTTGGCAAAAGAGGTGACCTGCACTGAAGCGAGTGAATGGCTTGAGGGCGAGTGGACATTGGCGGATGGCTATGTGACGCCGGATAGCCATCGCTATCATGTGGTTGCCTATGATTTTGGTGTTAAGCGTAATATTTTACGCATGCTGGCCGCTCGCGGTTGCCGACTGACTGTAGTGCCCGCTAAAACCACCGCAGCAGAGGTGCTGGCGCTTAACCCGGATGGTGTTTTTCTCTCAAATGGCCCGGGTGATCCTGAACCCTGTGATTATGCCATTGAGGCGATTCAAACAATTTTGCAAGAGGGCATACCGACCTTCGGCATCTGCTTGGGGCATCAGCTGTTGGCGTTAGCCAGTGGTGCCAAAAGTGCCAAGATGAAGTTTGGTCACCACGGTGCTAATCACCCGGTACAGGACGACGAGAGCAAGCGGGTAATGATTACGGCTCAGAATCACGGTTTTGCCGTAGATGAAGAGAGTCTGCCGGATAATTTGCGGGCAACCCATCGCTCGCTTTTTGATGGTTCGTTACAGGGTATACATCGTACCGACTGTCCTGCTTTTGGTTTTCAGGGGCACCCTGAGGCAAGTCCGGGCCCACATGATGTTGCCCATCTTTTCGACCACTTCATCGACCTGATCGAACAGCACAGCAAATAAGAGCCTAGCCATGCCAAAACGTAGTGATCTAAAAAGTATATTAATCCTTGGGGCCGGCCCGATTGTTATCGGTCAGGCTTGTGAGTTTGATTACTCAGGCGTCCAAGCGTGCAAGGCGCTGCGCGAAGAGGGTTATAAGGTTGTGCTGGTGAACTCGAATCCAGCGACGATTATGACTGACCCCGATACCGCTGATGCAACCTACATAGAGCCGATTACCTGGGAAGTGATTGCCAAAATCATTGAAAAAGAGCGCCCTGATGCGCTGTTACCCACCATGGGTGGGCAAACATCGTTGAACTGCGCGCTGGATCTCGATCGTGAAGGGGTGCTTGCCAAGTACGGCGTTGAGTTGATCGGAGCCAAGAAAGAGGCAATTGATAAAGCAGAGGATCGCGATAAGTTTCGTAAGGCGATGCTTAAAATTGGTCTCGATATGCCTAAGTCAGATGTGGCCCATAACATTGAAGAGGCGCTGGCGGTTCAAGCGACGGTTGGTTTTCCCACGATTGTTCGCCCTTCGTTTACGCTGGGTGGGAGTGGCGGTGGTATCGCTTACAATAAGGAAGAGTTTTTACAGATTTGTGAGCATGGGCTGGATCTGTCACCAACCAATGAACTGCTGGTTGAAGAGTCGATCATTGGCTGGAAAGAGTACGAGATGGAGGTGGTTCGGGATCATAAAGATAACTGTATCATTATCTGTTCGATTGAAAATTTAGACCCAATGGGTGTGCACACTGGTGACTCGATTACCGTGGCTCCAGCGCAGACACTCACCGATAAAGAGTACCAGATTATGCGTAATGCCTCTTTGGCGGTATTGCGTGAAATCGGTGTGGATACCGGTGGCTCAAATGTACAGTTCTCCATTCATCCTGAAACGGGGCGGATGATTATTATCGAGATGAACCCCCGGGTCTCTCGCTCATCTGCGCTGGCCTCCAAGGCAACAGGATTCCCGATTGCAAAAGTGGCGGCGAAGTTGGCAGTTGGTTATACCCTAGATGAGTTGGATAATGACATTACCGGTGGTACAACCCCTGCTTCATTTGAGCCCAGCATTGACTATGTTGTGACCAAAGTGCCCCGTTTTACATTTGAAAAATTTCCGATGGCAGATGACCGCCTCAGCACGCAGATGAAGTCGGTGGGTGAGGTGATGGCGATTGGTCGTACCTTCCAGGAGTCACTACAAAAAGCGTTGCGTGGTTTGGAAACCGGTAAAGATGGCCTGAATAATATTACCGATCTGACGGCAGATGACCTGAAATCAACCCTGCGTCACGAGCTGCGCCTGCCTGGGCCAGAGCGTCTTTGGTATGTGGGAGATGCTTTCCGTGCTGGCTACTCGCTGGAAGAGGTTCACGAAGCATCCTATATTGATCCGTGGTTTTTGGTGCAGATTAAAGAGTTGATTGATATTGAGGTCAATTTAAAAGGTAAATCGCTTGCAGATTTGGATAAGAACAGCCTGTTCCGATTGAAGCAGAAGGGGTTTGCCGATAGCCGTCTGGCGATGTTGCTGTCAACAACCCAAAAAGAGGTGCGCAATCGCCGCAAGGAGCTGGGCATCAAACCGGTCTATAAGCGCGTGGATACCTGTGCCGCTGAATTTTCCTCCAATACTGCCTATATGTACTCAACCTATGAAGAGGAGTGCGAGGCCAACCCGAGCAGCCGTGATAAAATCATGATTCTCGGCGGTGGCCCTAACCGTATCGGTCAGGGTATTGAGTTTGATTATTGCTGCGTGCATGCGGCTTTTGCAATGCGTGATGATGGTTATGAGACGATTATGGTCAACTGCAATCCAGAGACCGTATCGACAGATTATGATACCTCTGACCGTCTCTATTTCGAGCCACTTACTTTGGAGGATGTGCTGGAGATCATAGATCTTGAGCAGCCAAAAGGGGTGATTGTTCAGTACGGCGGTCAAACACCACTGAAGCTGGCGCGAGACCTTGAAGCTGCGGGTGCACCCATTATTGGTACCACCCCTGATTGTATCGATTTGGCCGAAGATCGTGAGCGATTCCAACAGTTAATCGAAAAATTGGGGTTATTGCAGCCGCCCAATCGAACCGCCCGTGATCCAGAATCTGCAGTTAAACTGGCAGAGGAAGTTGGTTATCCACTGGTGGTGCGTCCATCGTATGTGCTGGGTGGTCGGGCAATGGAGATTGTTTATAAAGAAGACGAACTGCGCCGTTACATGCGTGAAGCAGTTTCGGTTTCTAATGATTCGCCGGTACTGCTGGATCGCTTTTTGAATGATGCGATTGAGGTGGATGTTGATGCAATCTGTGATGGTGAAGATGTACTGATTGGCGGTATTATGCAGCACATCGAACAGGCGGGTGTACACTCTGGCGATTCAGCGTGCTCTCTTCCCCCTTACGATCTACCGGAAGAGATTCAAGATCAACTGCGTGTTCAAGTGACTAAAATGGCCAAAGCGCTCAATGTGGTTGGCTTGATGAATACCCAGTTTGCGGTGCAGGGCGAGAAGATCTTTGTTTTAGAGGTTAATCCACGGGCCTCGCGCACGGTTCCTTTTGTCTCAAAGGCGATTAATCGCCCATTGGCAAAAATTGCCGCTCGCTGCATGGCCGGTCGTACATTGGCTGATCAGGGGGCGTTGGATGAAATTATTCCCCCTTACTACTCCGTTAAAGAGGCGGTCTTTCCGTTTATTAAATTTCGCGGTGTCGATCCCATTCTGAGCCCTGAGATGAAATCAACCGGTGAGGTGATGGGGGCGGCAAAAAGTTTTGGTGAGGCGTTTGCCAAGGCGCAGCTCGGTGCGGGAGAGATACTGCCCCGGGGTGGTCTTGCCTTCTTGAGTGTGCGCAATACCGACAAGCAGCACGCTGCTGAAATTGGCCATGCCTTGGTTGAAGAGGGCTTTACTCTCTGTGCAACCAGTGGCACCAAGGAGGTGTTGGATGAGGCGGGAATTGCCTGCAAACTGGTCAACAAGGTTGCCGAGGGGCGTCCACACATTGTTGATATGATCAAAAATGATGAAATTAATTATATCGTGAATACTGTCGAAGGCACCAAAGCGACGGCAGATTCGTTTGAAATTCGCCGGGAAGCGCTACAGCATAAGGTGAGTTACACAACAACGATTGCCGGTGCTAAGGCAACCTGCGCGGCATTGAAAGAACTGGATAACTGGAGCGTTAATCGCTTGCAGGATCTACATGAGGAATTGAAATAATGGTAAGTTATCCCATGACACGGCAGGGCGCTGAGAAGCTGCGCTCCGAGCTAAGCGAATTAAAATCAGTCGCTCGTCCACAAGTGATTCAAGCGATTGCAGAAGCGCGTGAACACGGCGACTTGAAAGAGAATGCTGAATATCACGCCGCACGCGAGCAGCAAGGGTTTATTGAAGGGCGTATCGCCGACATTGAGGGCAAGCTTTCCAATGCTCAGGTGATCGATATTTTAGACCTGACCCCGAACGGTAAAATTGTTTTTGGTGCCACAGTTGAGATGGTGAATGAAGATACCGGTGAAGAGGTGACCTATCAGATCGTTGGTGATGACGAGGCGGATCTTAAAGAGAATAAAATATCGGTTAATTCACCGGTTGCCAGAGCATTAATTGGTAAGGTGGAAGGGGATATCGCTTCTGTCGATGCGCCGGGTGGCATTATTGAGTATGAAGTGATTTCTGTTAAATATATCTAGTGTAAGGTGTTTGTGCGGCTACTCTTTTTGCGCAAAGATTTCTATGTTTCACTTGAGGGTACTATGAGCATATCCAGGATGGTTTTTGGTGGGTTATTAATTGCCGCTTCATCAGCTACAGTCGTTAATGCGATGCCAAGTGAGACATATCAAGCTGAAGCTTCCGATGTGGCAAAGGAGTTGGTGAAACAGCTTGGCTCAGTAATGAAGCAAAAGATGAAGGCAGAAGGGGCTGTCGGTGCCATTGATGCCTGCTCAGTGGATGCGCTGCGTATCGCAAATGAGCTCTCCCGGGAGACAGGTTGGCAGGTTAAACGGGTTGCGACTAAAGTGCGTAACCCTTTAATGGGTATGCCTGATGCTTGGGAGCAATCGGTGTTGTCTGATTTTGAACAGCGGCACGCCCGAGGTGAATCTTTTAAAGCAATGTCGTACAGCAAAGTAATAAAAGAGAGTGACGGCAGTTATTTCCGTTATATGAAAGCGATACCAGTCAAGGGGCAATGCCTTGCTTGTCATGGTTCTACTGACGATATTTCCGGTACGGTACGCGATATGCTGGCATCCCGCTATCCACACGATAGAGCAACTGGCTATAAGGCGGGTGATCTTCGTGGTGCCATTAGCGTTAAAATGCCTCTCCCTCTCCAGTGAATGCTCTTACTCAGCATGCAGAGCGACTTCTGTTAACGATATGGATAGGGATGACCTGGACGGTGGGTTATCTGGTTGCCCCTGTTCTCTTTCAGCAGCTTGATAGCCGTATGCTGGCAGGGCAGCTAATGGGAGAGATGTTTGGTCTGGTGCATCTTATCGGTGCTGTGTGTGGTGGATTGTTGCTGCTGGTTGCATTACATAGCTATGGTCGGCGCTTTCTGCATGCCTGGCGGGTCTGGGTGGTGTTGGTCATGTTGTTATTGATTGCGCTAATAGAGTTTTATATTCGTCCACAGATGGTTGAAATTAAAGCCCAGGGTCTATTTTCAGATGCGCAACTTGCCGCAGAGTTTGGTAGGCTCCACGGCGCTTCTTCTGTCTGCTATCTTATCAACAGTCTGTTAGGATTGCTGTTGGTCATAAAAGGGGTGCGAGGCACTGTTAGGTCGGTAGTTTGATGATGGGATTTTTTGCGGGTTTGTAAAATACACCGATATGACCAATGCTTTGAACAAGAGTGGCATTGCCTTGTCGGCAGATCTCTTCAATCATCGCTTTACGTTCATCGCGTGCTTTCGCATTAATCCTAACCTTGATAAGCTCATGATGTTCTAGTTGTTCGATGGTTTCATTGAGTACATTTTCAGACAGCCCATTACCACCAATAATGACAACCGGCTTTAGTTTGTGCGCCAGGTTACGCAGGTGGCTGGTCTGGTTTCGAGTAAGTTTCATAATATATAGTATCTTTGCATGGCAATTGAAAAAGTGACCGATAGTGTACCCCATAAACGCAAAGGCATAGAAGTACAACCGAGCCCGCTTAACCATATTAAGTTGGAACTCGGTGTCGTACTCTGTGTGGCAGTGCTGGTTTTATTGCTTGCACCTTCATTCAGTGAGTCATTAGCAGTGCAGCTGTTAATTCTGCTCGGTTATGGTGTGATTGCGGGCGGCTGGTTGGTTTGGCGCATTCGCAAGACGATGGCGGGATTGCTGGAGGATAGCGATGGCAAAGATTGCCAGCAATAAAAAAATGACCAACAGCAGTCGGCGCTGGCTGGAAGAGCATCTGGATGATGAGTACGTGCTGCGGGCCAAGCGAGAGGGCTACCGCTCAAGAGCGGTCTACAAATTGCTCGAAATTGATGATAAAGACAAATTGTTACGCTCAGGCATGACAGTGATTGATCTCGGTGCTGCGCCGGGTGGCTGGTCTCAAGTTGCACGGCGACGTCTTGGTGAACGAGGTCGGGTATTGGCGCTGGATATCCTTGAAATGGATGCCCTGGCGGGGGTTGAGTTCATACAGGGGGATTTCAGAGAGGCTGAGGCGATTGATGCGATGATGAAAATGTTGGCCAATTCAACCGCAGACCTTGTAATGTCAGATATGGCCCCCAATATGTCGGGGGTGCGTGATATGGATAAAATACGCGCCATGTATCTGGTTGAGTTGGCTTTTGATCTTGCCAAGCAAGTTTTAAGGCCGGGTGGTGATCTGCTGATGAAGGTGTTTCACGGGCCGGGGTATGATCAGTTAATCAAAGAGTTACGTGGTTGTTTTGATCGTGTTGTCACGCGAAAGCCGAAGGCATCCAGAAATAGATCGTCAGAGGTGTATTTATTGGCTCGCGGCTTTAGGTTATAGTCGGGCTACGGAATTTTATGAATTGGTAGGGTCTACCGTTGTAGGTAACAAGAGGTTAGCGTCTTGAACGATTTTGGTAAAAATTTGATGTTGTGGGTTGTGATCGCAGTGGTGCTGGTTTCAGTCTTCAACAGTTTTAGCTCTCAGGAAACGGGTTCACCGCGTCATTTGCAGTATTCGCAATTTATCAATGATGTGCAAAATGGTGAGGTCACCTCCGTTCTCGTCGAGGGGCGCACAATTAAAGGCATGCTGGCAAGCGGTGAAAATTTCACAACCTACAGCCCCGGTGATGAAGGCCTGATTGGTGACCTGCTGAATAATGGTGTGGGCATTGATGCCAAGCCACCGGAACAGCAAAGCATTTTGATGCAGATCTTTATCTCCTGGTTCCCGATGTTATTGCTGATTGGTGTCTGGGTCTTCTTCATGCGCCAAATGCAAGGCGGTGGCGGCGGTCGAGGGGCAATGTCTTTCGGTAAGAGCAAGGCGCGCATGCTGGGTGAAGATCAGGTCAAAGTCACTTTTAACGATGTGGCGGGCTGTGATGAAGCCAAGGAAGATGTGGAAGAGCTGGTTGAGTTCTTGCGCGACCCCGGTAAATTTCAAAAGCTGGGTGGAAAAATTCCACGCGGTGTGCTGATGGTTGGCCCACCGGGTACCGGTAAAACCCTGCTGGCAAAAGCGATTTCAGGTGAAGCGAAGGTGCCGTTCTTTACGATTTCGGGCTCTGACTTCGTTGAGATGTTTGTGGGTGTCGGTGCCTCTCGTGTGCGGGATATGTTTGAACAAGCAAAAAAGACTGCGCCTTGTATCATTTTTATCGATGAGATTGATGCGGTGGGTCGCCACCGGGGTGCCGGTTTAGGTGGCGGTCACGATGAACGTGAACAGACGCTTAATCAGTTGCTGGTTGAGATGGACGGCTTTGAAGGTAATGACGGTGTGATTGTGATTGCGGCAACAAATCGTCCGGATGTACTTGATCCTGCGCTGTTGCGCCCCGGTCGCTTTGATCGTCAGGTTATGGTTGGCTTGCCGGATGTGCGGGGTCGTGAGCAGATTTTGAAGGTTCACATGCGCAAGGTGCCGTTGGATGATGATGTGGATGCCAGTATTATTGCCCGTGGAACTCCCGGTTTTTCGGGGGCTGATCTGGCTAATTTGGTGAATGAGTCGGCTCTGTTTGCAGCGCGTAGCAGTAAACGCCTAGTTAATATGGACGACATCGAACGCGCTAAAGATAAAATAATGATGGGTGCTGAGCGCAAGTCGATGGTGATGAGCGATGCTGAGAAAAAGCTCACCGCATATCACGAGGCAGGTCATGCGATTGTGGGACGCCTGGTGCCTGAGCACGACCCGGTGCACAAAGTCTCTATCATTCCCCGTGGCCGTGCACTCGGTGTAACGCTGTTCCTGCCAGAAGAGGATCGTTACAGCTACAACAAAACCCGCTTGGAGAGTCAGTTATCCACCCTTTATGGGGGTCGTATTGCCGAAGAGTTGGTCTTTGGTGCCGAGCAGGTGACGACCGGTGCTTCGAATGATATTCAACGGGCAACAGAAATTTCACGCAACATGGTGACCAAGTGGGGGCTTTCGGAGCGCCTGGGGCCGCTGACCTATAGTGAAGATGATGGCGAGGTTTTCTTAGGCCACTCTGTTGGTAAGCAGAAGACAGTATCTGATGAGACAGCTCATATCATTGACGAAGAGGTGAGGGTTATTATCGATCGTAACTACCGCCGTGCAGAGAAAATGTTGTCCGATAATATGGATAAGCTGCACTTGATGGCAGAGACGTTGATCAAATATGAGACCATTGATCGTCCACAAATTGATGACATTATGGAAGGAAAATCACCTCGTCCACCACAAGCCTGGAGTGACGACTTAAAGTCGGGTGGTGATAGCAAGAAAACAACGGATGAAGATAATACGGACGACACGGATAAAACCAAGGCATCGAATGATTCAACTATCGGTGGTGAGGCAAGTGAGCACTAGGATTTAACCGTATGCCGCACAGGATAGATTGCGCAGGTCGATCTCTCGATCTGCGCCGCCCTTGTGTCATGGGCATTCTTAATGTCACCCCCGACTCTTTTTCGGATGGGGGTGACTTTTTAGGTTATGAGGATGCATTACAGCACGCGCGGCAGATGGTTGCTGAGGGTGCTGATATGATTGATGTTGGTGGTGAGTCGACCCGCCCAGGGGCCGCTGTTGTCCCAGAGCAGCAAGAGCTTGATCGTGTGATTCCTTTGATCGAAGCACTTTCGGCAGAAGTGGCGGTGCCAATTTCAATCGATACCACAAAGGCACAGGTGATGCGCGAGGCCGTCTCCGCAGGTGCAGGGCTCATTAATGATGTGAATGCGCTGCGTTCTGAAGGGGCTTTGAGTGCGGCAGCCGATTTGGCCGTGCCAATCTGTCTTATGCATAGGCAG
>UOFP01000019.1_pt1 | contig 20520 bp, 20 predicted proteins | sample 1988921 | NCBI WGS metagenome assembly UOFP01 (sample SAMEA4712195, study PRJEB27164) | hydrothermal vent metagenome | biome: marine basaltic hydrothermal vent biome; feature: marine hydrothermal vent; material: mineral | place: Pacific Ocean | collected 2011-06-14/2011-07-23 | depth 1719 m | reverse complement strand
GTGGGGTTAGAATTAGGCTGAGCGGAAATTGTTCTCATTTGTTTCGAAATGCGCAGTAATAGTCGCTCTATTGGTGCAATTTTCGGGATAAATGAGGGCGATTTCAGCCAGCATAAAATAATCATGATTTATTCAGAGCTTCCTTAGATAACATTAGCATGAAAAGATTGCGCAGATTCCGGCTAAAGCCTCGGCCTCCACAACCTCTGACCTGGAGGTCGAGGCTTTAGCTGATAAGGGTTTGGGAGGTCGAGGCTTTAGCCGGGAGGTTTTTTGAAGCCAAAGCTTCAGCCTCCAATGCCTGCTCTGCCATCACCCTCGCCTCATCCACTGGAATCACCCACACCTCAATATCGCTTTTTTCTTTACTAATCATAGCCTCCACCGCCAGCGATGTTTCATTTTTATCTGCATCCAGCTCGATCCCCAGCCACACCATACTCTGAAGAACTTTCGCTCTCACCTGCGGGCTGTTTTCACCCACACCACCGCCAAACAAAATTGCATCGGCACCACCCAATATTGCCAGATAGGCACCGATGTATTTGCGCACACGGTAGCAGTAGAGCTCAACTGCCAGCGCCGCTTCCGGACTATCGGATGCCAGCAACACCCGCATATCAGCACTCTCACCCGAGACCCCCAGCAGGCCGCTCTCTCGGTTCAGTAACCGCTCAATTTCATCAAGGCTCAACCCCGATTGCTGCTGTAGATAGCTAACAACAGTTGGGTCGATATCACCCGAACGGGTGGCCATCACCAGCCCCTCCAGCGGTGAAAACCCCATCGAGGTATCCACCGGCACACCACGGTCGATAGCAGTAATCGAACAACCCGAACCCAGCTGTATCGAGATCACCCGGCCACCGTTTTTGATATTCGGCCTAATCGCCTGCCAGCGGTTTAACATCGCCCGGTGGGCAATGCCGTGAAAACCGTAACGACGAATATGATATTGCCGACACAACGCCTGGGGCAGCGCATAGCTCTGAGCGACTGGCGGCAAGGATCTATAAAACGCGCTATCGAACACCGCCACCTGGGGCATTTGCTCACCCAACAGATCGCGAGCTGATCGAATCCATGCCAATGCGGGTGGGTTATGCAGTGGTGCCAACACGGAGAGCTGTTCAATTCCAGCCTCCACCCGGGCATCGATCAAACAGGGCTGGGTGAAGTGGGTACCACCATGCACTACCCGATGCACCAGCAGTGTGATCTCATGCTCATCAATTGAGTTAATAAAATCCGCCAGCAGTGATGGATCGTGCGCCGCCACATCTTGATGGTGCGCTTGAGCCACTAGCAACAAACCATCGTCCGTTGCTGCAAACAGAGTCAAGCGTAACGAAGAGCTACCGGCGTTGATGGTTAAAATTGACATTTAGACTCTCTCTCATACCCACCACTTGCCATTAATTAACATAATGCCCTGGTTGCTCCTCAAAGCGACTCAAACAGCGGCTCGAACAAAACACGAATTTTTTATCGTGATATTCAGTCGTAATCGAAGCCGTCCACTCATCTACCCGCATCCCGCAAACGGGATCAGTAACCCATGAATGCGGTTCAGATTTCCGATCTCGCAGCGCACCATCTTCCAGCCACAGAATCCGATCTGCAATCTCTTCGACACGAGGGTCATGGGTCACCATCAATACGGCACAGCCCTCATCTCGGGCAATATCGTGCAGAATCATCATCACCTCCTGCCCCTTGTGGGAGTCGAGATTACCGGTGGGTTCATCGGCGAGAATAATCGGTGGCCGGTTGATCAAAGCGCGAGCGATGGCGACACGCTGTTTTTCTCCCCCGGAAAGTGTGCTGGGCAGAGCCTTACGCCGAGCGGTCAACCCCAATCTTTCCAGTAGCTCATCCAGCCGTTTTTTGGCTCCTCGTACCCCTTCACTGCCAAGTTGTGCGGGGAAGAGAATATTCTCTTCGGCAGTCAAAGCCTCTAACAGGTTGAATGCTTGAAATACAAAGCCGATTTTTTGCGCCCGCAACGCGGCCAATGCCGCTTCTTTCACTGAGCTGATATCGGTATCATCAATGATGATTTTCCCTGACGTGGGGCTTAACAAGGCACCGAGCATCGATAGCAAGGTTGTTTTTCCCGAACCCGATGGGCCCATGATGAGCACCATTTCACCCTGTTTTATACTAATGTCTACATCATTAACAGCGCGTACCTCAGAAACACCTTTTCCAAAGTGTTTACTGAGATTGCGAGCTTCTAAAGTAGTCTTTGTCATGATCATTCTCAATGATGAAATGCAGTCATGGGATCAACTTTGGCGACAGTGCGTGCGGCACCAAGTGATGCCAAAAGAGCCACTGGCAACACAGCGAAGGCAAGGGAGGTGAATTGATGCAACCGCACCTCTAAAGTGACTTGCGGCACCACGGTTGGCAACCATGCCAGCAGCGTGAAAGAGATCAGCACGGCGAACAGCAGCCCCAATACCGTAATCACCAGGCTCTGGGTCAGTGCAGCAAGATAGATATGGCGATTACTAAAACCAACCGCCTTGGCAATCGCCAACTCTTGTTTTTTCCTTGCAATTAAGGAGTAGGCGGTAAAAGCAACGATCAGGGTCGCCAACAGTGTGCCCAATATTGTCATCATGCGAATAATTTCAGCGCCCATCTGCAATGCCAATTGCTGGTCATTTTTGATAAATTCCTCACTGGTCAGAGCATTAACCTTATCGACTTCCTCTTTAATACGTTCGGTCAGCGCTTGTGCATCAACCCCCTGTTTGGCGTAAACCATAATATAGCTGTATTGATCACTGCCATTCAACACGTCACCCAGATCTTCCCGAGAGACAAAAACAAGCGAACTGGCCATGGAAAAGGAGCCTTTGGAGAGACCGACAACTTTCAACCTCCGGTCAACCAAAGTAATTTCATCACCCACCTGTACTCCTGTGAGCTTTGAAATAACCTCAGGAATCACCGCCTCACCGAGATCAGGCATTGATTTACCCTGCGCCATAGCCCAAGACCCGGTGCGACTCTGATCAGGTGCCATGCCAATCACATAAGAGAACCAATCTTTGCCACCAATTTTCACCGCACCATTGAAATAGAGAATCGCTGCAATCTCCTCCACTTCCGGTATTTTTGCGATTTTATCTGCCTTCCAATCCCACACCATGGAGCTGGCCATGTGCATATTAGAGACCCCTTTTTGCATCACCCAGACATCAGCATCCATCTTTTTCAGATAGACCACCATCTGCTCAGATTCGCCCTCAAATGCCGCACTGAAAAAGATCACCAAAATAAATGATACCGCCACGGCCGAGGCACTGACCATGAGTCGCATCGGTTCGGCAAACAGGGTTTTCAGGCTCCAGTAAAACATCTTAATTTCTGAACACAATGGCTGGATCAAGCTTGGCGATGAGACGATAAGGCAGATAAGCGCCGATAACCGCCAACACCAATGCAGCAAAAAAAGTACGCAATAACGGAGCGATTTCCATTACCGGCACCAGATAAATCGGCACACGCATCTCAATAAACCAGCTCGCCCCTTGCGCCAGCAACAGCGCCACAGGAAAGGCCAGCAGAACCATCAGCAGAGACTCCAAGACCATTCCCTTGACCAAAAAACGGTTGGAAAACCCCAAGGCTTTCATCACACCAAAGTTTTGCAACCGTGCATGTACAGCGGCAAACATAATCATGCCCACCACCAGTAAGGCGATGATATAACCCGCACCAATCAATACACCCATGACGGGGCCAAACAGTGTACGCCCCATCTCCATGTCGTTGCGTGCCAACTGCTCCGGGGTAAAGACATCACCATCGGGCTCCGCGACTTCGATAGCGGCAGCAACAGCACCTTTATCTGCACCCGATTGCAACTCAAGCAACAGAAAGCTCAACAAGGGAAGATGACTGATATCACCGACCAGATCGGAATCGAAAAAGAAGTCGATCATGTCATCGTATTTAATAAACGCAAACGCAGTAAACAGCGCCGATGCCTGCTCGGCAATGCCGGAGATACGGAATTCAAAATCAGCGACGACGAAAGGATCACCAACGTTCAGGTCGTAAAATACCGCCAGAGACTCATCAATCACGATCTCCCGTGGCTTTTCTGCCGCTCTGCCTGCTTTGATTTTCGACGGCCCACCTCCCACATCGTAGACCACAAAAAACACCGGGGTCTTGCGATAACCCTGTTGTTGATAAATGATCGGCACCATGGTGATGGGATATGCTTCGACCACACCATCAACCGCTTCAATTCTTCGACGACTGAGCTGTGGAAGCAGTGAACGACTGGCAGTGAAATTGGAAACCCCGGCCTGGGTCACAATCAGGTCGGCACCTCGATTGAGTGCCACATTTTTCAGCTGAATCAGCAGACCGGATTGAAAGCCTTCCAGCAGCAAAATGACAGCCAGTGCACTGGCAATCGCGCCCCCGGTTAAAAGGGTACGAAATGGCTCATAGGCTAATTGGCGGTAGATCAACTTAAACATCGCGACCAGGATACCTTTGGATTCCAACAAAAAGGTGACTTATCCCGGACATTTCATGAATTTGCGCAACAATCGCGCAGGATATTGGTTTCACAGGGAAATTTATGAAGGAGCTTGGTATCAGTGATTACCAACGACTGAATAAATATTTTCTGTGGAATCAATAGACAAGCGAGATTGTGCATAATTTATGAATTGTCCGGGTTATACTTTCCGCCCCTCCAGAAGTACAATAAAAAGGACAGGGAGTATGCCTCCAAAATTACCGTGTGACGATTCTGTTTGCAAATCAGGGTCTGTTGACATCTCATTTTTGTCACTGTTGCGCCTGAAAAATCGCCAATCAAGGCGCGAGGCGCGAGGTTTGGTTGTTCCAAATGAGCAACGAGCAACGCCGAGTGGCGCTTTTTCAGGCGCAACCCGTAGGGCTGGAACGCTTTTTTCCTCTAACGGCGTTATCACTCGCTTATTTGAAACGACCAAACCACACTCATTCTGCCTTGTTAGACGAAAAAAGCGCCTCCAGCAGTGGTAAAAATGAAACGTCAACAGACCCTAGAAGCAGATCACGCATCGGCTGGTCAGATTATTCCAGCCATGAGTACCCCGCTGGCATCCATCTTTGGCAGTGGCTTTCTTGTTGTTGTGCCTGTTTTAGCCAGCGCCGTTGGTCCTTATGCGGTGCTGGCAATGATCGTCGTTGCATTGATCGCCTTTTTGGTGGGCAGTATCGTCAGGCACAACATACTTTGTGCAGAACCTGTGTTGGCCCAGGGAGACAACTCGCTCACGCTGTTTGCAGAACGACTCTCTTCGTTTGCGCTTGTGGCGGCTTATGTGGTTTCAATCTGTTTGTATGTTCATATTCTCTCTTCATTTGTACTGGCCAGTTTTGGTCTCGACACTGCCTTTAATAAAAGCCTGATGACCACTGTCATTATTGGCATAATTACCATTATCGGTCTGTTGGGCGGCCTAAAACCTTTGGAGAAACTTGAGCGCTGGGCGCTCTATGTGACCATTGCAATTCTGGGGCTGCTGCTTTTCATGTTTGCTGTTTACGACCTCAATCAATACATCACACTCAAGCAATTCACCCTGCCAGAAATGCCTGATCGAACGGCCTGGGAAATTATCACCATCGTTGCCGGTACACTGATTATCGTTCAGGGGTTTGAAACCACCCGCTATCTGGGTGAAGAATTTGATCCATCAACCCGTATCAAAGCCTCACGCTGGTCACAATATTTCTCCCTTAGTATTTACCTGCTGTTTGTTGCCCTGGCACTACCGATTGTCTCGGTACTCAATGGTGTTTATGACGACAATAGCCTGATTACACTGGCAGCCACAGCCTCACTACTGCTGCCTGTGCCATTGATTATTGCCGCAGTCATGTCTCAATTTTCAGCCGCCGTGGCGGATATGCTGGCTGCGACAGCAAACCTGAAAGAGACAAGCAGGCATCGCATCAGTAGACGCTGGGGTTATCTGTTGGTGGGCGTAACTGCGATGCTTCTGGCCTGGACCAGTTCGACATTCGAAATCATCGCACTGGCATCACGGGCGTTTGCTTTTTATTATCTGCTGCAATGCGTGGTTGCCTTCTCGGTTTGCAGTAACATCAAACAACGCATTCTGTTTATTTTTATTGGTGCTATTTTAGCCTTTGTGCTTATTTTCGCAGTTCCGGCAGGATGAGTTAAACACCTCCCGGCTAAAGCCTCGACCTCCCTCTCTACAGTATGGTCGATATCAAATTGAGCTGCTGCCCTGAGCAGTTTATCTCTCCTATCTACCATTCGTCGCAAACCCCGGCACGCCATCACCCACCCCTCTACGATGTAATTTCACTCACATCGACTCAGGGTCTAGCGATGAAAGCCTTTCTCCTTTTGTCATCACTCCCGCACAAGCGATGGATGAGGCTCAATATATTGAAGTTAAAAACAACGTTTATGAACTTGCCGCAGCCATGGCAGGAAAAGATGGTGACAATCAAAAGCAAACAGATTTTTTTCAAAAATTCAGCTAGATGATTAGGAAACAGTACCGGCAAGGTGAATAAAGTGGATGAACAAATGATTTACAGTTCAATAATCGCATATTTGCATTTTATAGCAGCTTTTGGCGTTGTTTTATCAGTCACATATCAATGGGTTACTTTTGGCAGAAGCCTTACTTTTTTAGACGCTAAAAGAATACAAAAGGCAGACATGATTTATGGGATTTCTGCTGGATTTGTTTTAGTTTTTGGCTATTTGCGGTTATTTTATTTTGAAAAAGGTAGTGATTATTATTTTGGGGATTCTTTTTATTATTTGAAGTTATACACATTTGCTTTGGTAGGAATTATATCTATTTACCCAACTATACGATTCTGGAAATGGAGAAAAATAACCAAGGCAGGTAACCCTCCTATTATTGAAGAAAAAGAGTTTGTGATAACACGATGGATATTAAGAGTGGAAGTAATCGGATTATTGATCATGATGTTAGCGGCATCAATGATGGCAAAAGGTGTTGGTTACTCATTTTTTGATGGCAACCGATGAAAATTTGTCTTGATACACAAACCTTTTGGAGAAAGTTGATTTATATGAGAGCAATGAGACTAGTTAATTTATTTGTAGTGCTGTTTGTCGTCACGGCTTGTGCACAGACCGTGGTGGACTCAGCAGGAATAAAATCAGGCCATCATACAAACGAAGGCTTCCGTAACATTCCCGATGTTGAAACAGCATCATCTAAAGGAGTTATGTTTGTTTTGCGAAGGATATGGGGGTCTGCTTTTCACCCATCAGTTCCCTTAGATCATCAAGTACCAGAAAATTTGGCGATTTCTGAGTTTGAAAAGTTATCGGGAAATAACACGATTACTTGGCTTGGGCACTCTACATTTTTACTTCGAATGGGTGGAAAGAATATTTTGACTGATCCTTTCTTAACAAACAGGGCTAGTCCATTTTCATTCGTAGGTGGCGTTACCCGCTATGTTTCCCCAGGAATAACAATTAACAACCTTCCTGGTATAGACATCATTATTGTGTCCCATAATCATTACGACCACTTGGATCAACATACGGTTTGTGCTCTCTCTAACAAGGAAGATATTAGTGTTTTTATTCCCTTAGGGCTGAAGTCTATCTTTTCAGGTTGTGGATACAAAAAAATCCACGAACTCGACTGGTGGATGGAGGCTCATGTAGATGAGCTGAATATTGTCGCATTACCAGCGGTTCATGACTCAGGCCGAGGGTTAATGGACAAAGATGAAACCCTTTGGTCTTCCTGGGCAATCATTATCGGAGACAAAAAGTACTATTTTGGAGGTGATACGGGATACTCACCTGTTTTTAGAGATATAGGCAGCCTATACGGTGCGTTCGATTTGGCGATTGTCCCTATTGGCGCGTATGAACCCAGAAAACTGATGTGGATGTCTCATGTTACGCCAGAAGAGGCAATTCAAATTGGGATAGATATCAATGCAAAAACGTTGGTTGGTGGACATTGGGGGACGATAGAGTTATCTGATGAAGATCATTGGGAGCCACCGACACGTTTCAAATCTGCGGGTAAAAGTGCGGGCATGGACGCAAATAGCATTTGGGTTATGAAGGTTGGAGAAACTAAAATCCTTCCCTAAATTTCAGTAATGCATTAGCGTGCAATTATTTAGATGGGCGGATTAAACTGAAAGAAAAACCTAACGAATAGAGTTATATCGCGCGAAGCCGCGATATGAACGCCATTGTTGTGCAAACCCGGTGTGTGAATATCTGTTTAAAGTTCGCTATGAAAATAGCTTATTGACCTGCTGCCCTGAGCAGTTTATCTCTCCTATCTACCATTCGTCGCAAACTCCAACACACCACCACCCAACCCTCTACGATGTAATTTCACTCACATCAATTCAGGGTCTAATGATGAAAGCCTTCCTCCTTTTCTCATCACTTTTAATTGCAAACATCATCACTCCCGCACAAGCGATGGATGAGGCTCAATATAACGAAGCCGATGCACGCTATCTCGCCGCAGTGAATGGGAATAAAAACAGTGTGCAGAAAGCAATCAGATATTTTGACAAGCTCACCGTACCCACTCCTTACAACACACTGATTAAAAGCTACCGGGGTTCACTCGAATCGATCATGGCAACCCACGTTTATATGCCATGGAACAAAATGAAGCATGTGGAGTTGGGTTCAGAACAGATGGATGAAGCGCTGGATGAACTGACGGAAATTCACGACACGACAAAGCTCAATGGCACTTCACTCAGCCTATTGATTCGCCTTAACATTGCCCACAGCTACTTTCAATTCCCCAGTTTCTTGAATCGCTACCAAGATGCAAAAGATCTGATCAGTGACATGCTGGAAACACCCCAATTTTCCAGTGCCAACATTGAAGTTAAAAACAATGTTTATGAACTTGCCGCAACCACGGCAGGAAAAGATGGGGACAAACAGAAGCAAACAGATTTCTTGTCAAAAATTCAGTCCGATGATTAGGAGCCCATTCGCAATGAATATTTTCACAAACTACACCACTATTTTTCTCTGTCTACTACTGACATCTCATATCGCCTCTGCTGAGTCATCTGTAACAGTCCGGCCCCAAATAGGCTACGGGTACATCAACTCTGACAATAGTGGTGGCATCGCTCATGTTGGCATACGTGCACTTCTCAATGCCAGTGAAATACGCCGCTATGGCCTAGAGCTTTCAAAGCTCAGTATGGATGGAGGCAAAGATTTCACTTCTTTTGGAATCGTCCTGGAGCAAAGGTTGTGGGGTTGGTTCAACATGTCCATTGGCACCGTAGGTTACTTTGATTACGGTGAAAACTCAGAAAACCCTGTTGGACTGATCACCAATTTAGGCTGGGAACCCAGTCACTATAAAACCTTTAAACCTTTTATCACTTTCAGAAATGACGTTATTTTTTCAAATGACGTTGATACCGTCCAGTCATTCAGTATTGGCATGTCATTGGAGTTCTAGATGATGAACATTATCGAAACAGAAAACCTCTCAAAGCAGTACCGGCAAGGCGAGCTCACTCTCAATGCTCTGTCGGGTATCAACATCAAAATCCCGGAAAAAGCCTTTGCCGCGTTGCTGGGGCCATCGGGCAGTGGCAAAAGTACCCTGCTCAATATCTTCGGGCTTATCGACCAACCCACAGAAGGCAAGCTCACCTTCTGTGGTCAGGATATTAGCCACGCCACAGAAAAAGAGCTCACCACCATCCGTCGCCATCAGCTCGGCTTTATCTTCCAGGGCTTCAATCTGGTACCGGTGATGACCGTTTTTGATAACGTCGAATATCCGCTGACGCTTTTAGGATTGGATAAAAAAACACGCGATGAAAAAGTCAACGCGATGCTGGAGCGGGTCGGCATTTCTCAATTCAAAAACCACCTGCCGGATCAAATCTCCGGCGGACAAAAGCAACGTGTCGCCATCGCAAGGGCATTGATCACCCAGCCCAAGCTGGTGATTGCCGATGAACCCACCGCCAATCTGGATACCCAAACCGCCACTGGCATTATCGAACTGATGTATCAAATGCACCAGGATTTCGGCACCTCATTCATCATCGCCACCCATGATGAGCGGATGTCCTCCCACTGCCACACTTCATATCAGCTTCATGATGGGGTTCTGCAATGAAATGGTTAAAACTGGCAATAAAAAATCTGCTCAGAAATCGTCGCCGTGCGTTCGTCACGGTGCTGATTACTGCCGTCGGTGTGTCGGCTATTTTGATTGGCGGCGGCTTTGCCAACTTCACCTATCTCTCTCTTAAAGAGATGGCCGCTCGCTCCAGTGGCCACTTGATTGTGGCGCACCCAAACTACTTCGATAAAGAGGAAAACACCCCGATGGAGTTCGGACTGCAAGGCTATCAAGCGCTGGCAAAAACACTGAAATCAGATCCCGATGTACGCTACGCCATTGCACGCATCAATTTCAGTGGCCTGATCAGCAATGGTGAAAAATCAACCATCTTCATGGGCGCGGGTGTGGATGCGAAGTACGAATTTAAAGTTAAAGGCCCGTTTCTTGACGTGGGATCAGGCAGTGTACTCAGCAAACGGGAAAGAGAAGATGACCCTAAAATCATGCTGGGGGTTGATCTCGCCAAATCGCTCAGTGCCAAAGTGAACGACTCATTAACCCTGATGAGCACCACCGTTGACGGCGGCCTGAACGCAATGGATGTCACCGTGCAAGGAATTTTCAGCACCGGTATGCCGGAGGTCGACAAGCGAAGCATCATCGTCAATATCAATACCGCCCAATCACTTTTGGTCACCGACAAAGTGAGCAGCATCGCCCTGCACTTGCGAGAGACCGAAGCCACCTTCAAAAAGTACGATCAATTTACCGCACAATACCCTGAGCTCGCCTGGGAGACCTGGCTCGATCAAGCCTTTCTCTATAAAGGGGTTAAAAATCTCTACAACCGAATCTTTGGCCTGCTCGGTTTCATCATCGTGATGATGGTCTTTTTCTCTATCTACAACACCGTCAATATGAGTGTGGTTGAACGTACCCGGGAGATCGGCACCCTGCGCGCCATCGGCACCTACACCCACGAGATCACCCGAAACTTCGTATTGGAGGGTATGGTGATCGGTGTTGTCGGTGCCACCATCGGCATCACTTTTGCGGCGTTGGCCTCACTCGGGTTGTCACTGGCAGAGATTCAAATGCCACCGCCACCCGGCCAAACCAATGGCTACCCGCTGTTTATCGCCATTCCGGCCAATCTCTATCTGATTGCTGCCGCCATGAGCCTGTTTATCTGCACGCTGGCGGCCTGGTTATCGAGCAGTAAAGCAGCCAAAAAACCGATTGTAGGAGCCTTGTCTCATGTCTAGATTACTGTTCACGATGATGCTTATGCTGCCTTTTATCGCTCATGCCGATACAGCGGATGAACTGGTTTATAAGGCTGACCAATACCGACAAAGTACCGACAATCTGAAAGTCACCAGCCTGATCAAGCTTTACAAAGATGGCCAGCTGGATAAAGAGCGCATCTATGATGTCTATATCAAGCCGGATCGAAAATCATTGGTAATCTCTCAGTCTCCCTCTGAAAAGGGACAACGCGTTCTGATGATTGACGATAAATTTTGGATGCTTTTGCCGAAAACAAAACGGCCGATTCGCATCACACCGATGCAGAAACTCCTGGGTGAAGCGTCGACCGGGGATATCGCCTCAATGCGCTGGAGCGAAGACTACAGCGCTGAATTGATCGCCTCCCATGCAACCAGCGGTTCGGGTTATAACGAACTCAAGCTCAGCGCCAAACGCAAAGGGGTCACCTATAACAATATAGAACTCTCTCTGACTCCCGTGACTAACACACCCGTGCAAGCCAAGTTTTATTTGATTTCGGGCAAGCTCGCCAAGATCGCCACCTTTGAAATGGCAGAAATTGATGGCCGACAACAGGTCAGTAAAATGACTCTGAAAGATGAGATTCAGAAAAATCGCTATACCGAAATCGAGTACATCGCACGAGCTTCTCATTCACTCAGCGACAAATACTACAACCCCACCTACCTCGCCAGAAACCCGTCATTGGTCATACGGTAATGGTTGTGAAAGAAGTTGTGGCACTCCTGCTAAGCGCACTGTTTGTGGTAAACAGTGTGCTGGCAGAAAACTCCATCAGCTTTTTAATCAACCCGCAATACAACAACTACTCATCCGACACACTGTTTGACCTACCGGATCAAGTGATTAAAAAACCCCAAGCAACCAGCCAGCAGATTATTGAACTAACCGGCTCATACCCCAACCAGCTAATCGATTTAACTTACCTTTTCAGCCTGCACAACCAGCTAAGCAGTAACCAATCATCGGAGACAAGCTTCAATACCAATGAGCTATACCTGACCAAAAGCTGGGACGACTGGGAAGTAACGCTCGGCAGGCGCATCAGTAGTTGGGGCATTGGCTATGGGTTTCGCCCGCTGGATGTGGTGCAGCAATATGACCAGCAGACCCTCGCCAGACAGTCCACCATCGGTAAAAACATGCTGGCACTGGAGCGATTTTCAGGCATGTCATCCTGGTCACTGTTGTGGGTGAATCCCAACCGATCTGATGAGAGTGAAAACCGTGAAATCGAATCCATCGTCAGCAAATACTCCACCAGTCAAGACGATTACGATTTACACGCGGTGTTTCGTTACAATGAATTGAACCGGTTTCAACTGGGGCTGGGAGGTATCACTATTTTATCGGATCAAGTGGCGATTCATGGCTCACTGCTATTGAGTCAACGCTACCAAAAACAGTTACACCAACTTGCGGGGCAATCGACGGTGTTACTTGCAGAGCGGTTCCCCTATGAGACGGTTGATTATCGTCGTGGCACTCAGGCATTGATCGGTATCAATTGGAGCAGTTTATCAAAACACAATTTGATCGCCGAATATTGGTATGACCAACAAGCTTACTCACGGCAACAGTGGCGCGAACTTTTTGAACTGGCAAAAAACCAGCAAAAGCTGTTGAATCAGACCGCGACTCCTCCCGCACTCATTCAGGGAAATATCGCCTGGAGCGCCACGGCAACCCGAGCGCAAGCACTCACCCAGCATAACCTGATGCTGCGATGGAGTTATGATGCCGATCATTGGAAACCCAGCGCAAATATTTTGATCTCAGCTGCCGATAAAAGCAGCATGGTCACACTCTCCACCACCCGCTCAACGCATCTGTTCAAATTTGAAGCAGGCATCCGCTTATTTAACGGCACCAACGACTCCGTTTATGGTGGGCTGCTTGTCAGCAACATCCTCTTTATGACCCTCTCAGGTGAATATTAACCATGAGTGATCGCCATCAAAACCAATTGAAACTACCCAGCGTGTTTGGATTTCGCCTCAAATCGAAGCGTTTTTGCACGGAAAGAGGGAGCATACGATGAATGCATTGCGTAGTTACAAGCAATTTGAATTTGATCGCAGGCAATGGTTAAAGCTCATTTTCATCAACACCTTAATTGCGATTACCCTCAGCCTGATGACAAACAATAGCTTCTGGTTCAGCCTGCTCTACTCTCAGGCAATCGGCATCTCAATTGCTACAGCCATCTCCCTCCTTTGGTTACGCAGAGAGGATAAGGAGCCCTCCATCATCTGGTTAGCCATCGCCATCGTAACCGGTGTTGTGGTTGGAACAACATTCGCTACCCTGATTAGTGGAAATTACAAAAATGTTGATGATGAGGGCCGACAATGGCTGATTATTTCAAGCTTTATCTACTCCATCATTATTGGCTGCGTTGTCTCCTACTACTTCTATCTGATTGCCCGGCAAAGAGAGATCAGCAACCAACTCACCCTCGAAAAGCTGAAACAGGCAGAATATGAGCGCGCACTAACCGAGAACAACCTGAAAATCCTCCAGGCGCAAATCGAGCCCCACTTTCTGTTCAACACCCTCTCCAACGTCATCGGCCTGATTGATCAACGCCCGGATGATGCCCGAAAGATGCTGGAACATTTCACCCACTACCTGCGCGCCAGCCTCTCTCGCACCCGGGAGTGCGATACCACGCTGGAAGATGAAATTGCTATTGTGAATGCCTACTTAAGCATTCAGAAAATACGCATGGGGGAGAGGCTGAACTATAAAATCACGGTCGATGAAACACTCAATGCCACCCCCTTCCCCCCGTTACTGATTCAACCTTTGGTTGAAAACTCAGTACGGCATGGCTTAGAGCCCGAGATTGCTGGTGGTGAAATCGGCGTTGAAATCCACAAGAAAAATAACAGCCTCACCATCATTGTCAGTGACACCGGCAAGGGTGCGGACAACCTTCAAAGCGATGGCATCGGGCTGAAAAACATCAGAGAACGGTTATCATCCCTCTTCCCGGACGGAGCCAACATCGAAATTAGAGCCAACAGACCAAAAGGGTTGAAAACCACGTTACAGATACCACTGGAGAGAACATGAGACCCAGCGCAATCATCGCCGATGACGAACCGGCACTGAGGGAGTATCTGTTCAAACTACTGAACGAAAACTGGCCCGATTTAAACATCATCCACCAAGCAAACAATGGTGTAGAGGCGCTGAAATCGATCATCAAACATCAACCCGAAATCGCCTTTCTCGACATCAACATGCCCGGCCTCAGCGGGCTTGAAGTAGCCGAACAGTGCAAAGGTGAATGCCACATCGTCTTCATCACCGCCTATGACCAATACGCCATTGAAGCATTTGAAAATGAAGCGATCGACTACCTGCTAAAACCGGTAAACAGAGAGCGCCTGTTGGAAACCCGAAAACGAATCGAAGCGCGTTTGGAAAACAGACCCCAGAATTTAAGCCAACTCCTCTCCCACTTTCCTGACCAAAAGAGAGAGCTGAAATGGCTAAAAGTGGTTCATCAAAAGGAGGTAATTCTGATCAATGTGGATGATGTGGATTACTTTCGCTCCAGCGACAAATACACCTCGGCCTACATCAAAGGCAAAGAGCACATCCTGCGTAGCAGCCTCAAAAAACTCGAATCACAACTTGACCCTAACCAGTTTTGGCGCATCCATCGCAGCACACTGGTCAAAGTCACCGCGATTGAATCGATCACCAAAACGCTCTCAGGGCAACTGATGATTAACATTGGCAAGCACAAACTACCGGTCAGTCGGGCGTATCAAGGGTTGTTTAAGCAGGATTAAAAAAGCCCCGCTGAATTGAGTTCAGCGGGGCTTTGTTCGACAGATATTTGAGTGCGTCTATATATCCCGCAACAGCTCGTTAATACCTACCTTGCCGCGGGTCCTCTCATCAACCTGTTTAACAATAACCGCACAGTAGAGGCTGTAGCTGCCATCTTTGGAGGGCAGGTTGCCGGAAACCACTACTGAACCGGCTGGAATGCGGCCATAGCTGACTTCACCGGTCATTCGGTTGTAGATTTTGGTGCTCTGGCCAATGTAGACACCCATGGAGATAACCGAACCCTCCTCAACAATCACACCTTCAACCACTTCAGAGCGGGCACCGATGAAGCAGTTATCTTCGATGATGGTCGGTGAAGCCTGTAGTGGCTCCAATACGCCGCCGATGCCGACACCGCCGGAGAGGTGAACATTTTTACCAATTTGAGCGCATGAACCGACGGTTGCCCAAGTGTCGACCATGGTGCCGCTATCGACATAAGCACCAATGTTAACGTAAGAGGGCATTAATACCGTGCCGGAAGCAACGTAAGAGCCACGGCGAACAGCGGCCGGGGGCACAACCCGTATCCCTGAATCACGGAAGTCCCGGGTATTGTAGTCGGCAAACTTGGAGGGCACTTTGTCGTAGTAATTGGTGTAGCCGCCTTTCATGAACTCATTATCTTCGATGCGAAAAGAGAGCAGTACCGCCTTTTTCAACCACTCGTTTACGACCCAGTCACCCACTGCACGTTGCTCGGCAACCCGCAGTTCACCACTATCAAGTTTGGCTATCGCTTCGTTAACGGCCTCTTTCACGTGAGTATCGACGTTACGCGGAGTGATGTTGGCACGAATTTCGAAGGCCTCTTCGATGATTTGTTGCATGTTGCTCATGGTTAACTCCAGTCTAAATTAGTTTATTTTCAATGTGTTGTGGATCATAATGAAACCGATTTGTTAAATCACTGGCCGCTATAAAAGTTTGATAAAATCACGAATCCGTTCGGCTGCTTCAATGCACTCTTCGAGAGGTGCCACCAGAGCCATGCGAATATAGTTGGCTCCGGGTGTTACGCCATCCACTTCGCGGGAGAGGTAGCTGCCGGGTAGTACCGTGACATGACACTCACCATACAGCCGTTGTGCAAACTGTTCATCATCAATCGGGGTTCTGGCCCAGAGGTAGAAGCTGGCGGCAGGTTGTTGTACATCCATTATTGGTGACAGTATTTCCAATACTCTGACAAATTTTTCACGGTAGCGTTCTCGATTCTGTTTTACATGGACCTCATCGCTCCAGGCGGCGATTGATGCGGCCTGCACCGGCAGTGACATGGCACTGCCGTGATAGGTGCGATAGCGAAGAAATTGTGCCAGCACAGCGGCATCACCGGCCACAAAGCCTGAGCGCAGCCCAGGTGCGTTGGAGCGTTTGGAGAGGCTGTGGAAGACTACGCAGTTTTTATAGTCGTCGTGGCCCATCGCTGCAGCGGCCTGTAACAGCCCGGCGGGCTTTTTATCTTCATCGAAGTAGATCTCTGAATAACACTCGTCCGAGGCGAGAATGAAATTGTATTTGTTCGCCAGTTTAATCAGTGCCTGGAGGGTCTCCAGCTCATAGATCGCCCCGGTGGGATTGCTGGGGGTGCAGAGATAGAGCAGCTGGCAGCGCTCCCAAACGGCTTCCGGCACCGAGAGGTAGTCAGCTAAAAAACCACTCTCCGGGGTGATGGGCACAAAATAGGGCGTTGCTCCCGCCAGAAGAGTAGCCCCTTCATAAATCTGGTAGAAGGGGTTGGGGCTGACCACAATGGCATCTTGGCTGCGATCGATAACCGCCTGGGCAAAAGCGAACAGCGCCTCCCGGGTGCCATTCACCGGCAGTACCTGCTGTTCAGCATTCAGGCTGTTAGCAGGCAGCTGAAAACGGTGTGTCAGCCAGTCAGCAATGGCCTGTCGTAGTTCGGGAGTCCCCTTGGTGGTTGGATAGTTGGCGAGTGTGTTAACGTGTGAGCTGAGCGCATTAATGATGAACTCAGGGGTTGGGTGTTTGGGCTCACCAATCGACAGCGCAATCGGCTTATCGCTTGTGCTGAGCGTTGCACCTGCTTTGAGTTTTGCTAACTTTTCAAATGGATAGGGCTGAAGCTTGTCGAGGTCCGGATTCATTTTTCTGTATCGTACATCTCTGGATTAATTCAGGAAAAAATTAGTATCCGTTTGTGTCGATACTATTCACCAAGGAAGCTATGAACTTCCTGTAAGCCGCCAATTATAGAGCATCTGCCTATGCTGTCCAAACCCCAGTTGCACTTTCTTCCCGTTTTGAGCCTGTTATTTGCGGCGGCAATGTGGGGGGTGATCTGGTATCCGTTGCGCTTATTGGAGGAGGCGGGCCTTGGCGGCCTGTGGGCAACGCTGGTGATGTATGGCGTTGCGTCGGTGGTTGGCCTGTGGCTGATGCGTGGGCGCTGGTGCGAATTACGTCGTCATCCGTGGCTATTGGTTGTACTGATGTTCAGCAACGCCTGGTGCAATGTGGCCTTTATTCTGGCAGTGCTTGACGGGCAGGTGGTGCGGGTTATTTTACTTTTTTACCTTTCTCCGGTCTGGTCGATACTATTGGGCATGGTGATTTTGGGGGAGCGCCCGGACCGAGTTGCGGTGATGACACTGGTATTAGCTCTGCTGGGGGCAACGGTGATGCTGTGGGAGCCTTCAATGGGGATGCCGTGGCCTCGGGATGCTTCCGAGTGGCTGGCCATCTCCTCGGGAATGGGCTTTGCGTTGGCCAATGTGATGGTGCGTAAGCTGCAAGATGTCTCTGTTCCAGTTAAGACCGCAGTCACCTGGTTTGCCGTCACCTTGCTGGCTCTGGTCTGGCTGTCAATTTCTGGACTGAGCCTGCCTGAGGCATCTTTTATTACGATCGGTTATGCGGCGATGCTGGGGTTGTTTGGGGTGGTGTTGATGACACTGGCGGTGTTATATGGAGTAACCCATATGCCGATTTCGCGCTCGGCGGTGATCCTTTTGTTTGAAGTTGTGGTGGGTGCTGTCTCCTCACTGCTGTTGAGCAATGAGGTGATCCAGGCAGTCGAGTGGTTTGGTGGCGGGTTGATTGTGCTGGCAGCCTATCTTTCGACCAGAAGTCACCTGAATGAGCAAAAAAATGAAATAGTTAAACAGGAGTCGTTATGAAATTTAAATTAGAAAGTTTAAACCTACCCAAAGTCTCTGCTGCGGGTATGCGCATTCTTGATGTGTTGGCCAAGGATGATTACTCAATAAACGATATTGCCGTCGTTGTTGCAGAAGACCCGACACTGAGCGGCATGATGTTGAAATACGCTAACTCCCCCCTCTATCGCCGCTATCAAGAGGTGACCAGTGTTCGCAATGCGATCAACCTGCTCGGGGTGAAAAATGTAAAACTGGTCGTCACACTGGCGGCGATGCGCTCTTTTTCTGAAGTGCGTAGTATTGCGGTTGAAAAGCTTTGGGAACACTCATTTTCAATCGCCTTGATTAGCAAGCTTATTGCTGCACACATCAGTCGTCAGTTGGCGGAAGAGATGGAATTTACCGGTATTATTCACGACATTAGCTCGATGACACTGGCGGCTAATTTCCCCGAAACCTGTGATGAACAGCTGAAGTTAAGCACTAAAGAGCAAGGATATGATCAACTTGAACAGCAGGCTTTTGAGCTTGAACGCGGGCCATTAATCGACTGGATTGCAACAACACTTCACATGCCATCGGCCTCAATGACGGCAATCAAGCGGCTGTACGGCATTGATGAAGAGGGAGAGCTGAGTGATGAAACCGCTGCCAGTAACGAAAAAAATGCCCAATGCCAGGCGTCAATATTGGCGTTGGCTCATCACATCGATCAGCAATTACACGAGGGTGATTTAATTATTGTTTACCAACACCTGAACCAGCCAGTGCCCACATTGTTAGAGAGATTAAACCTGAGCGAGGCTCAATTGGCATCAATAGTTGAAGAGTCGCGTGAAAAACTGGGTGAGCGTTTTATGTTTTAGAAGTTTCCCGGTATCAGGTAACTGTTACCAGTTGGCTTCTTGTTTTTTGTTTTTTAATTAGTTGATTGTTAAAGAGTTTGTTTTGTTTGTTAATTTCACCCCCTTTATTTTTTGAGAAAAGTTAAAGGAACTCAGCTCCCAGGACGTTAGGTGAACTGGGAGCGGTAAATATCTTCGACATTTTGAAAGATATATCCGCTAAGCAAAATTTTAAAAGAGACTATACCTTGCTAATACGGGTGAGTCTTGGGAGATACAAAAATGGCTCTTTCAGTTCAAACTAATATCGCAGCACTGACCGCACAACGTTCACTTGCCAGCACCGACAGCATGTTGAGCACCTCCATGGCACGTCTTTCAAGTGGCTTGCGTGTTAACAGTGCGAAAGATGATGCCGCTGGCCTTGCCATTGCGGAACGTATGAATGCCCAGGTTAAAGGCATGAATGTGGGTATTCGTAACGCCTCAGATGGTATCTCCATGGCGCAAACCGCAGAAGGGGCACTGGGTTCAATTGGTGACTTGATGCAGCGTATGCGTGAGCTTTCAGTGCAGTCTGCAAACGGTACCAATACCGCCAGTGATCGCCTAAATTTGGATGCGGAATTTCAAGCACTTGGGGATGAAATAACCCGAGTAGTTACCTCCACTGAATTCAATGGACTGGCTGTTCTTGGAGCGGATTCCGGGACGTTTAATTTCCAGGTGGGTGCAAATAACCAAGCGGATAACCGAATTTCGGTCACTACATCTGACTTCAGTTCTGCTGCAACTATCACAGCGGTAACCGGTGGTGATATTACTAGCTCCACTAATGCTGCCACAGCGATGACCAACCTTGATGCGGCTATCGATACAATCACCAGTACCCGAGCAGATTTGGGTGCGGCACAGAGCCGGATGGAGTCTGCGATTAGCGGCCTGCGTATCAACGCTGAAAACCAGGCTGCAGCACGTGGTCGTATTATGGATGCCGATTTCGCAACTGAGACAGCGAATCTGACCAAAGGGCAGGTGTTACAGCAAGCCGGTACCGCGATGCTGGCACAAGCCAATCAGGCATCACAAAATGTTTTAAGCCTGCTTCGGTAATCGATAAGGTGATGCCTTCAGGGTTTCCCCCTGAAGGCATCGTTAGTCACGATGTAAAAAAAGGACAATGAGCATGAATATTCCTACGCAGTTGCCATTGGACCCACCAGCCGTTACAACAAACTCCAGCCCAAACCAGCGTGCCCAAAATAC
>UOFP01000284.1_pt1 | contig 21192 bp, 19 predicted proteins | sample 1988921 | NCBI WGS metagenome assembly UOFP01 (sample SAMEA4712195, study PRJEB27164) | hydrothermal vent metagenome | biome: marine basaltic hydrothermal vent biome; feature: marine hydrothermal vent; material: mineral | place: Pacific Ocean | collected 2011-06-14/2011-07-23 | depth 1719 m | reverse complement strand
CTTTCCACTGCTACTAATTTCTCAAGCCTCGCTGGATGACCTGAACCAGCGCCTTGAAACCCCGGTGAGTATGGCCCGTTTTCGACCCAATCTGGTGGTCAGTGGCTGCGAACCCTTTGCGGAAGATGACTGGAAGAGGCTGCGAATTGGCGATATTACCTTGCGGGTGGTTAAACCGTGCAGCCGTTGCGCGATTCCTAATGTTGACCCGGCAACCGGTAAACGTGGCAAAGAGCCCATCTCAACCCTGAACAAATACCGCCGTCAGGGGAATAAAATATTTTTTGGTCAGAATGTAATTGTGGATAATTCGGGAGAGATTGAGGTGGGCATGCCAGTGGAGGTTATTGAGTAGGGGTTTTTTATCTGTCAGCATGCTTAGGGATGTAGAATTCATTGGTCTCAGACCGCTAGTTGAAACTATGCACTTTAGTGCAAGGCTTTAGCTGCTACCCATATATGCTGGTTGAGAGTGGTGAAAAAATACCGGCTGAAGCCTCGGCCTCCAAACATCTTTAACCAAGAGGGTTTTGGAGGTCGAGGCTTCAGCCGGTTTGTTGTGAAAGAAAGTCAGTCCAAGAGCAACCTATGTACTTTTAGTGCATGGTGGTTGAGTAAAATACCGCTCTTACTGGTCTTTTTGCCCGCTCTGTCTAGGAGCCTGTCCGAGAATAGAGGTCGTAGCGAGAGAGTGTGATTTTTAGTTCATTTTTCCTACATCCCTTGCTGTGAGTGAGGTTTACTCAACAGTAATGGTCGAGTTTTCAACCAGTAGTGGGTAGGTGTAGCCCATGCCGAAGTCGGTGCCCAGCTTAACGGTGCCGACCGCTTTGATTTTCTGGCCGATTTCAGCGGTATCTTTACTGGTGACGATCAGGCTGCTGCTGTTGCCGCTGCCGGTACCATCTTTGATGTGGATGAAGTTACGACGCATGATACCGTTGTTGACCTTGGTCACTTCACCGCGTAGCTCTACTTGCTGGCCACTCAGTGCCTGCATCTGTTTGTTCACCTCTTCCACGCTTTTGCGCTCGGCGGCCATTGCAGAGCCAGCGGCCAGGGTGAGTGCGAGCAGGGTGCCCAGTGCAATAATTGATTTATGCATCATTTTTTCCTCTGAAAAGTTAGTGGTAGATTTTTAACACAGACAACTGTTAAGTGCCAGTATTCGAAACGGTTTGTCAGGTTCAGACCACAAAAACAGGGGGATGTTCTGTTGGGTATCCAAAAAATTTATGTTGTGGATGTTCTGGGCCGAACCCGCCGTGTCGCTTCGGCCTGATAAGGGTCATCGGGCCAGTAGTGTTTGGGATAGCGCCCTTTTAGATCTTTTTTCACCTCTTGATAGGTGTTGGCCCAGAAGCTGGCGAGATCCTGAGTCACTTGAATCGGGCGTTGGGCGGGGGAGAGCAGGTGGACGGTGAGGGTGATTTTGCCACCGGCAATGTGCGGGGTCTCCAGCATGCCAAATAGCTCTTGCAGGCGAGCGGCTAAAACCGGTGGTGATTGTTGATAATCAATTTTGATACGAGAGCCGCTGGGTACCGCTAGATGGCTGGGGGCCTCTTGTTCCAGTTGCTGTTGTTGTGACCAGCTCAGTTGGCTGAGCAGTATGGTTTTCAGGTTCAGTTTTTTCAGGTGACTGAGCTTGCTGAAACCGGAGAGGTAGGGTGCCAACCATGCTTCCAAGGTGTCGAGTAGCGCCTGCTCACTCACCTCTGGCCATGTTTCATCACCGCTGATTTCCGCTTGATGGGTGTGTAGCAATATCAGTCGGGCGCGCACGGTTTCGCTCTCTCTGTCCCACGGCAATACCTGCAGCCCGTTTTGGCGAATGCCGTCAATTAAACCTTGGGTGATTTGCTCTTTTGGCAGCTCTTTTAGCTCATGCTCTTCGATAACCAGCGCGCCTAATCTGCGCTGCTGTTTTGCCTGAACGCTGGCGCTGCGGTTATCCCATCCGACAACACGCTGCAATTCGATTTGTGAGGCGAGGTGTTGCTCCAGCTCCACCAATGTGACCGGTGTGGCGAGAAAAATCTGCGACTCCCGCTGCCCGGCATCCAGCTCGGCAATGACCAGATAAGCTTCATCGCTGATCGCTTGATGCTCTCTAAAGCAGGCTCCTCTACCGTTGCTGAGGAGATAACGTGGTTCGCCACCACCACGGTGCTGAGCAATACGATCCGGGTAAGCGAAAGCGAGCAGCAGGCCGCAGTGGTGGGCGGGGTGCTGTGCTTCACCGGTATTGAGTTGCTGCTGCCAGCGCCGGGCGGTGAGTTGTATCCGCTGCACCGCCGAGCGGTTGAGTTGCGGTGAGCGTGGGTTTTGGTGCAACAGTTCAATGCGCTGGCGCAGGTCGGCATCTCGGTAGCTCCCCTTGATAATATCCCGCTCCCCCAGCAGTGCGGCAATTTCGCAGGCAAGGCTGCCTAGCCCCAACTGCTCACCTAGCAACACCATGTGCGCTAGGCGTGGGTGCATGCCCAGAGTCGCCATCGCCTCGCCGTGAGGGGTGATGCGCTGCTTATTATCCAGCGCGCCCAGTTGTTGCAGCAGTGTTTGTGCTTGCGCGTATGCAGCGGCGGGTGGTCTCTCTAACCATTTCAACTCACCGGGGTCGCTCACCCCCCAGCGCGCCAGTTCGAGGGTAAGATCCGCCAGATCCGCCTCCATGATTTCCGCCCTGCGGTGTGCCAGCAGTCGCTTGTGATCCTCCTGGCTCCAGAGCCGATAACAGACCCCTGCCGCCACACGTCCGGCACGACCACTGCGCTGTGTTGCCGATGCTTGGGTGAGTGCCGTGGTCTCTAGGCGGCTCATGCCACTTTGCGGATTGAATTTGGGTTGACGTTGCAGGCCGGCATCAATCACTACTCTAACGCCTTCGATGGTCAGCGAGGTTTCGGCGATTGAGGTGGCCAGTACAATTTTACGTTGTCCGTCTAGGCTGGGGTTAATCGCCTGCTGTTGTGCATCCCGTGGCAGATCACCATAAAGCGGGCATAACTGGATATTGGTGGCCAGATCCGCCTCTTCCAGCCGCCGTTTAATCCGCTGAATTTCCCCCACACCGGGCAGAAATACCAGCAAATCGCCCGGTTCATCGGCCAGTGCTTTAAGGATGGTGCGACTGACCGCCTGTATCAGTTGCCGAGGCTCGGGGCGTTGTCCATAGATAATTTCCACCGGGTAGCTGCGCCCTTCGCTGGTGATGATCGGTGCATTGTTTAGTAGTTTGGCAACGGGGTCGGTATCGAGAGTGGCAGACATCACTAATATTTTCAGGTCGTCCCGCAGTGCTGCCTGCGCCTCAAGGGTGAGCGCCAGACCAAGATCACCCTGCAGGTTACGTTCGTGGAACTCATCAAAAATAACCAATCCATAACCACTAAGTTCAGGGTCTTGCTGAATCAGCCGGGTGAGAATGCCCTCGGTGACCACTTCGATACGGGTTGTTGCGGTTATTTTGCTATCCAACCGGGTTCGGTAACCGATGGTTTTGCCTACTTTCTCTCCCAGTAGTGAGGCCATATAAAGTGCCGCACTGCGTGCTGCCAGACGGCGGGGCTCCAACATGATGATCTTCTGTTTTCCCAGCCAGCTCTGATCAAGCAGTGCCAGCGGTACTCGGGTGGTTTTACCGGCCCCCGGTGCGGCTTGTAATACCGCATTGGGCTGTTGGGATAGCGCGCTCAATAGCTGGGGGAGGACGGTGTCGATGGGTAGCTTCATGCAGGGCTAGCGGCTCGGCAGGTTGGGTGTTTTGTTGCTCCAGCGAAGAATGGTATCGAGCATTAGTTGGCGGTTTTCTTCCGGGGTAAATAGATTATTGTGACCACCGGTCAGCAGGCGTAATTGCTTCGGTTCTCTCGCGTTAGCAAATAATTGCTCGCTGTGTTGAGGGTTGATGATGCCATCATCAGGGCTGTGCAGAAACAGCAGAGGGAGTGGTGCCAGTTGGGCAACGCTGTTGATGGGGGCAAAGTCGTTATTGATGCTCCATGAGAGTGGGTATTGGAAAGGCCAGAGAAACCACACCTGTGCCATCACCTCTCTTGCCACCCGCTGGTAGTCGCTAAAGGGGGCTGCGAAGATTGCCCCGGCCAGTTTTGTTTTGTTGGGGCTGTGAGCGAGGGCATGAATGGCCATGCTGGCCCCCAGACTATGGCCGACGACAACCAACGGGGTATTACCCGCCAATGCGAGCGCCTGCTGCAGTGCGGCTTCAATATCCATCATCGATCCCGGTAGTGAAGGTAGCCCTGCGGAGTGACCATAACCACGGTAGTCCACAATCAACAGGTTGATGCTCTCTTTCGGTAGCCAATAGACATTGCCGAGATGATTGCTGATGTTTTGTGCATTGCCATGCAGGTAGAGCACGGTTGCTTCTGCCTCGCCTGTTGCCGGAATCCACCAGCCATGCAGTTTAAGTTGGTCGAGGCTTTCGAAGTTGATTTCTTGGTAGCTCAGACCAATTTGGTCTGGAGTGATGAGGTGTGTTTTTGTGGGCTGAAAAATAAATTGAGTACAACCACTTAGGCTTAAAAGCAGGATGATCGAAATGAGATAGCGCATTAAAAGTACCACTGCCACATCAGTTCAATCTCGTTAAAACGAACCCCCGGCTGCTGTTGATGCTTGGCACTCAGACGCAACCCCTGCTGCTCTTTTAGTGGGATATTTAACGCCCAGCTAAACTCCCACGCTTGATATTGATCACCCTGTGGAAAGTGCATCACTTTGGCGCTTAACAGGCTGTGCAGTTGATCGCTATGGTAGAGCAGATTCAGTGCGGGACCCACTCCCAGATTGATGTTGTTATCAAAGTCGCGGTGGGTGGCCAGTTGCAGTTGTGCCATGCCGTTGGCTTGCCACTGCCGGTTTAGGCGATAGCTGACTCCGGCCTCCGTGGTGACCTGTAGTGGCAGGATTCTCTTGCCATTAAACCACTGTCGCTGAAAGCCAAGGTCGACCCCCCAGGAGATGGGCTGGAAAAATTCATTTCGCGGTGATAGTGACAAAATATTGATGATTTTCCACTCCTCAATCTCAAATCGCTGCTCTTGAGTGTAGTAGCGTAAGTTGAGGTCAAAGAAGTTGATTTGCATGCCGACGCTATACCCTTTTGCCGGGTCAAGAATGTCGTGATAAGAGGGGCGAAAACGCAGTGCGGCAAATGAGTGTTTGTCACTACGACCAAAGGAGAGGGTGGCCCGGGAGCTCAAGTGGCCCTGCTCGGCACGCACCCTGGGGGTCGGTGGTTCTGGCCATTGCGCTGAGACATCAAGTTGACTGCGCTGTGCCAACAGTTGGTAAGCATGGCCGGTGCGGGCATCTCGTTTTTCACCGCTGCTACGGATGCGGTAGAGCAGCAGATCATAAGCTAACTCCAAAAGCCGCGCTTGCTGTGACACCTCCAAAGCTAAAAAAGAAGCGTTTTGCTGCGCCGATTTATCGTTGATTAATGCCAGCAGTTGTTGTTTCTGCTGCTCATTCAGCAGATCCAGGCGGTGGTTGAGGGTGGTGGTGGCTGATGGGCGGTAGTGCACATCGCCAAACAGACCCGCCTGTTCAACCGCTCGCACGGTATCGGCAGGGATCGCGGTGACGGAAAACTGCTCAGCCAGTTTAAGCCCGGAACGTGCAACATCCAGCAGTGCCAGCAGGCGATAAGAGCAATTTTCATCAAAGAAGTAGTAATCAAAGCGTATTTTACTGACCTCCCAAGCGTGGCGCATCAGCTGCGTTACCTCACTTTGATTCAGGTTAAGCTGGTACTCCCAGATATTGCGATTTTCCATGTCGCTATACTCTTTTATCTTTTCATAATAGGGCACCAGAGCAAAGCTGCCGGGGTAGCCGCCAACAATTCCCTTGTAGGCAAAGATAAAGCCGTTGTCATGATCATTGATCTGGGCCGCATAATTGAGTGCGTAGCTGACCAAAGGGGTTTCACTGCGCTTGTCAGCCGGGTTAATACGCAGCAGTGTGTGGCCAAACATTGATGACGGACTGTTTAAATAGGCGGCAGGAAATACCAGCGTGGCACTGCCGGGGTTGATGGTCTCCAGCCATTGGTTAAACTCATCGCAAGGGGCTTGTGGTAGTTTTTCGGTGTCGATATTAAGCTGTTGTTGAAGCCAGTGGTAGCGCGCCGGGAAACGGCATTGCGGGTGTTCATCACCGTTATCAGTTAACGGGCTGAACAGTGCGGCTAGGGTCGCTTCCAGTTCGAGTACGGGATTTTTATTGCCATCAACAGAGAAAAAGAAGTTGTCGTCATCGGCCTCACTTAGCAGGTGATTACCTGTTAATGACTTGCGGTAGTGAATAAGCGACTGCCAACCGGACGTGAATGCTAACTGTTGCTGCTGGCTTTTGCTGATTAGCGTCGTGAGGTAGGGGTTCTCAAGTGCATGGCTGTTAGTCGGTAGCAGGAACAGGGGTAATAACAGGGTAACTAAAATACGTGTCACATCAGGGGCTTTTTTAGAGGGTTATTTATTGGAATAGGTGGGGTATGGGTGAGTGGTTGCCGTGCCGTAAAAGAGGCAACCACTCAATCAAAGTCTTAAGAAGTATACTTTGATAGTGTCTGATCAGCAGCCATTGCTTGTGTCAGAGATGACATCACGTCAGCACTGCTCACATTCTCTTGGCTGAAGATGGTAGAGAAGTTGCTTTTAGATACTTGAATAAAAGCACCCTTGTCCTGTGCTGAAATACCCATCAGTCCAGCCAAAGTCTCCATTGCTTCACCTTCGCCTGTTGCCATGCTGCGAGCAACCTGCTCCATGTTGGTATTCAGATATTCACCAGCAGCGGCAAAAGTAACCGGAGCATCGCCATCACAACCCAGAGTACCAGAAGTCATGGCAAATGTTTGGTTGCCTGAGGTGCCATTAGTTGTGGCAGCCAGTACGTTAAAGACAAGACCTTCTTGTCCTTCCAGTAACATAGAACCAAGACCACAGCCAGGGCCTGTCTCTGCTTGAGCGGCCAGAGGTGTCATTGCCAGGGCTATTACGCCCGCTAAAATTGTTTTTTTCATGGGTTTATCCTTCTTTTCACTGTTATCTTGCATCTGAACCAGCGATAAGGTGGGGCACAAAGGCCGCCGCATTATCTCCTGACACAGGTAATTGACCGCACAACATTTCAACGGTTACCCCAGAAGATAGCATCGTGATTCTATATCTGTCTAGGCTTAAAGTCGCTTTTTAAGAAAATTGAGACCTTGACACGAAAGCTATTTTTTATTTTGGGGTATCTTTGCGGTCACATACACATCATAACGGGTGTTTTTACTGCGGATGGTCATGGTGGGTTTTTGTGCGGTTATGGTTTCCGCCCCCTTGGGGCGTTTCACTACTACGCGCTTTTTGGCGCAACTCAACGCCGCCACAAATAAGGCACTATTATCAACCGGTTCACCTAGTAGCAGCTGAAACAGTCGCATCTCTTTTTTGACCAGTGCTGACTTTTCACGGTGAGGATACATCGGGTCAAGATAGATCACATCGGGTTGGTCAGTACACTGTTGTAAATAGTCAGTACTATCGGCATTGGTCAGTACCATGCGCTGACAGATTTTGGCAATTTCGCTATCAGCAAGCCCCCGCAGCAGGCCATCTTCCAGCAGCGCGGCGATCACCGGGCTCTGCTCCACCATCGTCACCCGGCAACCGAGGCTGGCGAAGAGAAAACTATCGCGCCCCAGACCGGCGGTGGCATCCAATATGTGCGGATTGATGCCCGGCTTTAATCCCACCGCTTTGGCAATTGGCTGACCACGCCCACCGCCAAATTGACGACGATGCGCCACTTTGCCACCCACAAAATCCACATAGATCGGGCCGGGGGCATCCGGGGTGTTGAGGCGCAGTTGCAGTTGTTGCTCGGTAAATTCCAGGTTGAAGGGTGCTTGCTCGTCGATTAAGTGTGCCAGACGCTCGCTGAGTGCATCCGCCTCCATTTGATGTTGTGAACTGCTGATCTTTATGGCGACGGTGGCGTGGGGCATGATTTTTCGCATGATTTATGGGAGCTGCTATGATAACCCGATCAACCAACAATCGGGAATAGGCCATGCCGCAACATTCCGCCCAGCGACTGGAAAATTACCTACCGTTCAAATCGATGAATATAAAAGTGTTGGAGCTGGATGAGCTCTGGCAGCGGGTACGTATTTTATTACCACTCGAACCGCAAAACCTTAACCCTGGTGGCACCATGTTTGGTGGGGCGATGAGTTCACTGGCTGATCCAATTGCCGCGTTGGCGTGTGCCAAGTGTTTCCCCGATTACACGGTGTGGACAAAGAGCCTGCGGGTAGATTTTTTACGTCCCGGCACCGATGACTTGATTTTACAATTTGATTTTCCGCAAGATCTACGTCAGGAGATTGAAGCAGTACTGACCGAAAAAGGCAGCTATACCCCCCGTTTCAGTTATGGCTTTTACCGGGCAGACGGCACACTCTGTTGTCAAATCGGCTGTGAAGTGGCGATTCGCCCGGCAGACCCCGATAGCCATCGCCTTGGTTTTAGAAACAGAGAAGCATAGTCCATCGTTCGCATGTTAAAATACGCCAAAATAGAGTAAATAGATCATCATGAGCAAAAAAACATTTTATTGGTATGACTACGAATCCTTTGGCCTAAGCCCGATGAGTGACCGTCTTTCACAATTTGGTGGTGTGCGTACCGACGAGGATCTCAATATTATCGGTGATCCGCTGATGATCTACTGTAAACCGGCAGATGATTTTTTCCCCAGCCCCACCTCCTGTTTGATCACCGGCATCACGCCGCAAAAAGCCCTCGCAGAGGGGCTGCCCGAGGTGGAGTTTATTCGCCAGATCAACGAACAGTTCAGTGAGCCCAACAGCTGTGTGCTGGGTTATAACAATTTACGTTTTGATGATGAATTTACCCGCCATGTGCTTTATCGCAACCTGATGGATCCTTACGCCCGTGAGTGGCAAAATGGCTGCAATCGCTGGGATCTGCTGGATGTGGTGCGCATGACCCGCGCACTTCGCCCGGAAGGGATTGAGTGGCCAGTAAATGAAGAGGGTCGCCCTTCGGTACGTTTGGAAGATCTTACTGTGGCAAACAGTATTGCCCATGAGTCGGCGCACGATGCGTTATCTGATGTCTATGCCACCATCGCCATGGCAAGGCTGATTAAAGAGCAACAGCCCAAGCTGTTTGAATACGTCTATAACAACCGCAGTAAGAATAAACTGAGAGAACTGCTTAACCTGCGTGAGCAGAAACCGGTGATTCATGTTTCGGGCATGTACCCCGCAGAGAAGGGCAATATGGCAATGGTGGTGCCAGTGGCGGAACACCCCACCAATAAGAATGGAGTGGTGGTGTATGATTTGAGTGTTGATCCGTCTGATCTGATCAACCTTGGGGTAAAGAAGATTCACGAACGGCTCTTTACCCGCAGTGATGAGCTGCCGGAAGGGGTTGAGCGTATTCCACTAAAAACGGTACATATTAATAAGTGTCCGGTGATCGCCCCCTTTATGACACTGGATGGTAAAGCGGCGAAAAAATACGGTATTGACCTCAACCTCTGCCGCCAAAACCTGGCCGTTCTACAGGCCGCCCCGGGGATTGCAAAGAAGGTGCAGCAAGTTTTGTCGGAAACAAAATTCGAAAAACGTACCGACCCCGATCAGATGCTCTATGGCGGTGGTTTTTTCAGTCCGGATGACAAATCCCGCATGGCGCAAATACACGCCATGGCACCGGAAGCGCTGGTGGGTTTTGAACCGCCATTTGATGATGGCCGCCTACCCGAAATGCTGTTTCGCATGCGCGCCCGCAACTACCCCGAAACCCTCACCGCAGAAGAGCAGCAGTGCTGGCAGGTATTTCGTAAAGAGCGCTTGAATTTGGAGGCTTATCTGACGGAGCTGGATGAGTTGCGTTCGGTACCTGAACGTACCGATAGTGAGCGGGTAATATTGGATGAGTTGGAGAACTATGCCCGGAAGTTGGTGGCCGGGTAAGGTGGTACCGCCGTGTTCAGCGCTCAAACCTCATCACATTCCCACAACTGCGCCGCCCCACGAACCCCTGAGCTGTCACCGTGTCTGTTTTTCAGGATCGGGGTGTTGAATTCATCGTTAAACACGTAGTGAGCTACCCGTTCGCGCCCTTCGCTGTAGAGTCTTTCGATGTTGGATAGCCCGCCACCCAGCACGATGGCATCGGGGTCGAGCAGATTAATGACGCTGGCCAGAGCACGGCCAAAGTGGTCAAAAAAACGCTGCATTGCTGCTTCTGCCAACGGGTTGCCCTGCTGGGCCAGTGTGACAATATCTTTGGCGGTTAGTGCCTGATTACCGCCGTGTCGCTGATAGTCGGCGGCAAGGCCTGGGCCGGATATCAGGGTTTCCACACAACCGTTCTGGCCGCAGTAGCACTTTGGGCCATCCCGTTTCAGTATGTTATGCCCCCACTCACCGGCAATATGCTGGTGCCCCTGATGCAGTTGGTTGTTGAAGACGATGCCACCACCAACACCGGTACCCATAATTACACCAAAGACCACGTTATGGCCTTGCGCAGCACCATCCCGCGCTTCACTCAGAGCAAAACAGTTGGCATCGTTGGCGATGCGTAGCGGACGGTTGAGTCGTTGTTGCAGGTCATCAAACAGTGGTTGGCCATTCAGGCAGGTGGTGTTGCAGTTTTTCATCATCCCGGTCACGGTGGAGATTGCACCGGGGGTACCGATGCCGATGGTGCAGCGCTCTCCGGCCTCTTTTTCCAGTTGGCCTGCCAGCTGTACAATCGTATTGATGATGGCTTGATAGCCTTCAATGGCGGGTGTTGCTACGCGCAGGCGAACCCGTTCACTGCCATGGCGATCCAGCACCACGCCTTCGGTTTTTGTGCCGCCTAAGTCGATACCTATTTGCATTTTTTCTACCGCCTAGTTGGTAAGGTATAATTGCTTTATGCGGGTTTATAGTTGTTCAAGGCTCTTACATTTATCACTGTAAATGCGTATATTACGCAAAAAATGCGCTGCCCTCTGGAATTGTTTGCTTGAGCGTTGTCTCACATGGCGAAATATGACCTGTTCAGTGCTTTCTGAATAAGCTGTTTAACAGAAAATGTAGACTGACTACCACATGACCCTTTTATTAATTGTTCTGATCCCCTTGTTGGGTGCCTTGCTGGTACCTGTGGCTGGTGCCCGTGGTCGCTTGGGCGCAGCGTGGATGGCGGGAGCATTGACGGCCACCGCGCTGGGCTTGCTGTTAAGCTTGGCACCACAGGTGTTTGCTGGCGAGATTCTGGTGAGCAGTTGGGCCTGGATGGCCGATTTCGGTCTCTATTTCTCTTTCCGCCTTGATGGGTTGGGGCTGCTGTTTGCGCTGCTGATTCTCGGTATCGGCCTGTTGGTGATCCTCTACGCCACCTACTATCTGTCGCCAAAAGATTCCATGCCGAAGTTTTTTGCCTACATGATGCTCTTCATGGGATCGATGCTGGGGGTGGTGTTATCAGAGAATATGATTCTGCTGTTGATCTTCTGGGAGCTGACCAGTCTTACCTCATTCCTGCTGGTCAGTTTCTGGCGTCACCGTAGCGATGCCCGCCAGGGGGCGCGGATGGCGTTGGCGGTCACCGGTGGTGGTGGTCTCTGCCTGCTGGCCGGTATTCTGCTTTTGGGCGAGATTGTTGGCAGCTATGAGCTATCGGTGGTGCTGGCCTCAGCTGATTTGATTCAGAGTCATGATCTGTATGCCCCAGCACTGATTCTGATTCTGCTGGGGGCGTTTACCAAATCGGCACAGTTCCCCTTCCACTTCTGGTTGCCACATGCGATGGCAGCACCCACCCCGGTTAGTGCCTATCTGCACTCGGCGACCATGGTCAAAGCGGGCGTTTTTCTGCTGGCACGTATGCACCCGGCACTGTCTGGTGGTGATTTATGGTTTTACCTAGTGACTACCGCCGGATTAATCACGCTGGTATTTGCCGCTTACGTTGCGCTGTTTCGGCATGATATTAAGGGACTGCTGGCCTATTCAACCATCAGCCATCTGGGCCTGATCACCTTGTTGTTCGGTTTTGGTACGCCGTTGGCGGCGGTTGCCGGGGTGTTTCACATTATCAATCACGCCATTTTCAAGGCGTCACTGTTTATGGCGGCGGGGATTATTGACCACGAAGCGGGCACACGGGATATGCGCCGCCTCAGTGGATTATTTAAATACATGCCCTATACCGCCGTGCTGGCGATGGTGGCGGCGGCGGCGATGGCCGGTGTGCCGCTGTTGAATGGTTTCCTCAGTAAGGAGATGTTCTTTGTTGAGACTCTGGCATTGCAGCGCCTCGATGACTGGGCGTGGCTAATTCCTGCGCTGGCGACTTTGGCCGGTGTGTTTGCGGTGGCCTATTCGCTGCGCTTTATTCACGATGTCTTTTTCAATGGTGAGCCGAAAAATCTGCCCAAGGTGCCCCATGAGCCACCCCGCTGGATGAAGATTCCGGTTGAGGTATTGGTAACGCTCTGTCTGCTAGTGGGGGTATTTCCCGCCTTTACCGTCGGCCCGCTGTTGGCGACGGCGGCCGGTGGGGTGTTACAGGCACCGCTGCCGGAGTACAGCCTGGCCATCTGGCACGGCTTTAATGAAGCAATTGTGATGAGTCTTGTTGCATTGGTGGGTGGGGTTCTGTTCTACCTGTTGCGCCACCGTCTGTTTGCTTTACACGCCCGTCTGTTGCCAAGTGAGTTTGGTGCCAAGCAGGTTTTTGATGGCCTGATTCGTGGGCTGCTGAGCGTCTCCCGCTGGATTACCCATCTGCTGGAAAACGGCTCTCTGCAACGCTATATGGCGCTATTAGTGGGAGCGGCGATAACCGTGGGTATTTATGCGGCAGCTCAGCACGGTGCGGTTAACTTTTCGATGTCGGGTAGCTCAATTCCAATCAACGGAGTGGCGATTGCGATATTGCTTGGCTTGATACTGGCCGGGTTGGGAACGGTGATTCTTCATCGCCACCGTCTGCCTGCGCTGGTGATGCTCGGGGTGGTGGGGCTGTGTGTTTCGTTACTGTTTGTCTACTTCTCTGCGCCTGATCTGGCATTGACCCAACTCTCGGTGGAGGTGGTGACCATTATTCTGTTACTGCTGGCGCTGCACTTTATGCCCCAAGAGGCGAAGGCCGACTCCGGCAGTGGTCGACGCTGGCGGGATGCACTGCTGGCCGGGGGCGCGGGTGTGGGTGTCGCTGGTCTGACCTGGGCGGTCTTGACCTCGCCGTTTGAGACGCTCTCTGGGTTCTATCTGGAGCAGAGTGTGCCCGGCGGCGGTGGTACCAATGTGGTGAATGTGATTCTGGTCGATTTTCGCGGTTTTGATACCTTCGGTGAGATCACCGTATTGGCGATTGCGGCGATCGGTATTCATGCGCTGTTGCAAAATCTATTGATCAAACCCAATGAGCCGGGGCGTTACGGCTGGGCAGTGGCCAAACCACCGCTGTTGCTGGAGGTGATTTCACGGCCACTGTTGCCGTTGGCGCTAATGGTGGCGGTCTATCTGATGCTGCGTGGGCACAATGAACCGGGTGGCGGCTTTATTGCCGGACTGGTGGTGGGCATCGCACTGGTGATGCAGTATCTGGCCAGCGGTGTCGAGTGGACACAGGCGCGACTGCGGGTCGACTATTTCAAGGTGATTGCTGTGGGGCTGATTTTGTCGCTGCTGACCGGTGTGGCTAGCTGGATATGGGGTTATCCCTTTATGACCACCACCTTCACCTACCTCTACTGGCCAGTGGTAGGCAAGTTCGAGGTGGCGAGTGCGATGGTCTTTGATTTGGGAGTATTCTTGACGGTGGTGGGTATTACCATGGTGATTCTGGCGGAGCTGGGTAAGTTAAGCGGGCCGCTGGCAGCGTGCCCGCTGCCCAATAAAGGGGGGCGTCGTTGATGGAAATTTTAATTTCAACCGCCATCGGTTTCCTGACCGCTTGCGGTATTTACCTGATGTTGCGTGCGCGCACCATGGATGTGGTGATCGGTCTGACCCTGTTGTCGTATGCGGTGAATCTGTTTCTGTTCGCTTCGGGCCGACTGACCAGCAATGCGGCTGCGTTGATCTCGCCTGATGCGGCGGCCTATGCCGACCCGTTACCCCAGGCGCTGGTATTGACGGCGATTGTTATCGGCTTCGGCATGACCGCCTTTCTGGTGGTGTTGGCGATTCGTGCCTTCGGTGATCTGGGTAATGACCATGTGGATGGGGAGGCAGGCAAATGATGGGTCACTGGTTGATTGTGCCGGTATTGCTGCCGATGGTGGCGGCAATTTTGATGTTGCTGACCGCCCGCATGGGGCGGGCGGTGGAGCGGAGTATCAGCCTTCTATCGATGCTGGGACTGGTCGCGGTCTCTGCTGTTTTGCTGAATGCCAGCCTGTCGGGTGACTATCAAGTCTATGCACTGGGAAACTGGGTGGCACCGTTTGGTATTGTGCTGGTGCTGGATCGGCTGAGTGCGTTGATGGTGCTGCTGACCTCGGTGCTGGCGCTGTTCAGCCTGTTGTATGCCTGCAATGGGCAGGACCGGGAGGGTCGCCATTTTCATGTGCTGTTCCACATGCAGTTGATGGGGCTGAATGGCGCATTCCTCACCGGGGATCTATTTAATCTGTTTGTCTTCTTCGAAATCCTGCTGATCGCCTCATACGGTCTGCTACTGCATGGGGGTGGGCCGCTACGCAGCCGCGCCGGACTGCACTACGTTATTCTTAACCTTGCTGGTTCAGCGCTGTTTTTGATCGGTGTTGGCACCATTTACGGCATGCTCGGCACCCTGAATATGGCGGATCTGGCGGTCAAGGTGGCTCAAGCAGACCCGGAACAGTTGCGCTTGATACATATTTCGGCGCTGTTGCTGATGGTGGTCTTCGGCCTGAAAGCAGCGCTGTTACCGCTCTACTTCTGGCTGCCGGGTGCCTATAGCGCGGCATCGGCACCGGTGGCAGCACTGTTTGCAATTATGACCAAGGTGGGTGTCTACTCGATTATCCGCATCTTCATGCTGGTGTTCGGCATTGAGGCCGGGGTGCTGAGCAATCTGGCGCAACCCTGGCTGTTACCGCTGGGGCTGGTGACGCTGACGTTGGGTGCCTTCGGGGTACTGGCCTCCCGTTGTCTGCGCAAACAGGTGGCCTATCTGGTGGTGGTTTCGGTAGGCACCTTGATTGCCGGTGTCGGGCTGCTGACGGTGGAGTCGATGGCGGCATCACTCTACTATTTGATGCACTCTACCCTGATCACCGGTGGGCTGTTTCTGCTGGCGGATCTTATCGCCCGTCAACGGGGCGATGTGGGCAGTGAGCTGCGTATCGGCCCCACCGTGACCCAACCACTGCTGCTGTCGACAATGTTTTTCATCGCCGCACTGGCGGTGGTGGGCCTGCCGCCGTTGAGTGGATTTATCGGTAAGCTGCTGCTGTTACAGGCAGCCGTGCAACAGCCGAGTGTGGCGTGGTTCTGGTCGGTTATATTGATTGCCAGCTTCTTCGCGCTGATCGCCCTGAGTCGAACCGGCAGTACGCTGTTTTTAAAGACCGATGACACGGCGATAACTGGGGTACGTGCGGGAGGGGCGTCACTGCTGGCGGTGACGGCGCTGCTGTTGAGTAGTCCGCTGTTGGCTGTTTATGGTGATGCGGTCAGTGGCTTTACCACCGCAACCGCAGAGCAGCTGATGCAACCGATGCAATATATTGAAGGCGTTCTGGGGCCGCAACCCAGCCCATTGGTGAGTAGCCTAGGAGGTGAGCAATGAGTATTGTAAAACGGCTGCTGCCCCATCCGATTTTTAGTCTGGTTTTGCTGTTGGTGTGGCTGTTGTTAAATGACACCCTCTCTGCAGGGCACATTCTGCTGGGTTCAATTATCGCGCTGGTACTGCCCTGGGCCACCGCCGGTTTCTGGGCCGATCGACTCCATCTGCATAAACCGGGGCTGGCGCTGCGCTTTCTGCTGCTGGTGTTGTGGGATATTACCGTAGCCAATATTCAGGTGGCAAAACTGATCCTGAGCCCAAATAGCAAATTGCGTCCGGCATTTGTTCATTACCCGCTGGAGTTGGACAACGATTTTGCGATCACGGTGCTGGCTGCCACTATCTCCCTGACACCGGGCACCGTCTCCATCGATGTGAGCAGTGATCACCGTACACTGTTGGTGCACGGTCTGGATGTGGATGATGAAGCGGCGTTGATTGCCGAGATCAAGTCGCGCTACGAAGCGCCCATCAAGGAGATTTTTGGATGCTAGCAAACGCTGTTTTGATTGCCATGGCGCTGATCATTCTGGCGCTGGTTTTGAACATCTGGCGAGTGGTGATCGGCCCTGACATTACCGATCGCATTCTGGCGCTGGACACCTTGTACATTAACTCGATTGCGCTGTTGGTGCTGCTGGGCATTCACATGACCAGCTCAGCTTACTTTGAAGCGGCACTATTGATTGCAATGATCGGCTTCATCGGCACCACCGCGTTGTGCAAGTATCTGTTGCGCGGCGATATTATCGAATAGGCGGAGAGTAGCGTGCTGGATATTATTATTTCAATTTTTCTGATTTTGGGCGCTGGCTTTGCACTGGTGGGCTCGATTGGTCTGTTAAAACTGCCGGACTTCTACACCCGGCTGCACGGCCCCACCAAAGCAACCACCCTGGGGCTGGGTGCCCTGCTGATCGCCTCAATGATCTACTTCAGCAGCCGGGGTGATGTGAGCCTGCATGAACTGCTGGTGACCCTGTTTCTATTCATGACCGCCCCGGTCAGCGCCCATCTTCTGGCCAAAGCGGCCCTGCATCTGCGCATACGCTCTGAGGTTGATCTGCCCAAGGATGAGCAGAGCAAGCGATAACCCTAGAATCCTCAGTTGACCGCTTGCTGGTATAACACTATGAAAGTATTAGAATATTTAACTGTGCCTCAGTTTACCTGTAAGGTGAGCACGCAGAACCACTATGCAGGCCGTCCAACTGAGGATTCTAGGATAACTGCGCTGCCTCAGTTACTCATTCATATCAAATTGCAGCACAAAAGATACCGGTACCACACTACTGATACTGGGTAGTCCGGCCACCTCTCTCAGTTTTTCCACCCCTGCGGCAAGTGCAAAATCCCCTGCATTGATCAGCAGAGGCTTGCTGGTGATGACCAGTAAGCGGGTCTCACTCAGTCGGGAGACCAGAAGCTCCAGCTTCAGATGCTTGGTCTGGCCGTGCAAGGTGAAATCACCCATTACGTCAAGCTGCTTGCTGTTGCCCGCTTGAATTGCATTGATCTCTTTCATGTTTAACTGGGCATGGAAGCGGCTGTCGGGGAATTTGACCACCTCGAACAGCAGGTCGCGCATCCGCTGATTGCGAATCGGAATGAGTGTCTCAACACTACTCAGGTCAATGATGATCTCGGCACTGCCACTGCCATCAATATCGCCACTCAACTGCTTGAAGTGGTGGATCTCTGCAACATCCCCCTTCTTGATGCTGATAAAGTTGAGCTGTGAATGTGAGTTATTGAGAGACCACTGAGCCAGAGCCGCTGTGCTTATGCCCACCCAAAGTAGGCAGGTGAATAGAATGGTTTTACTGACTGACAGGGTAAGGGTGGTGTGTTTCACATTTCTTCTCCATGTTGTTTGTTTGTCACTGACGTACTCATTTTCCATCTCAATTTTTTATCATTTTTGCTCAGTAGAGAGCAATGATAGGCTGCCTGTGTTGGATTAGTCTCGTTTTTTTAGAATTAGTTTAATGACAGAGGCGATTGTTCGATTGTTGAACGTGGTTGGCATCAAGAGTACTGTTATCGTGCAATGGTATAAATTAACCTATGAATTTTGAAGAGGTGGTCGCATGGCCCATGAAAATGATACTGATTACGGTCCACTGAGCGGATTGATTGGAAGCTGGAGAGGCGATAAGGGGATGGATGTGGCACCGGAACCCGAGGGGCCAGACGATAATCCCTATTACGAGACCATCACTTTTGAAGCGGCGGGCGATGTGGATAATGCAGGGGAGCAATTTTTAGCCATTGTGCATTACAAGCAGCTGGTACAGCGCAAATCCAACGATGAGGTATTTCACCATCAGGTCGGTTACTGGTTGTGGGATGCCGACAGTGAGTTGCTGATGCAGTCGTTTACTATTCCCCGGGCAGTGGCATTGGTGGCGGGGGGTAAGGCTTCAGTTAGTGGGCAAACGGTTGTACTTGATGTGGCGGCGGGAGGTGATGCACCTGAGTGGCCGGTTGCCCAGTCGCCTTTTATGGTTGAAAAGGCACGTACCCTGGCGTTTGAGCAGCGGCTGATAGTGACGAGTGATCACTTGAGCTACCGCCAAACAACGTTACTGGATATCTATGGAAAGCCGTTTGAACATACGGACCAAAATGAGCTACAGCGAGTGCGGTAAGCTGCTGTGAAAAGCCCCTTCAGCCGACGAGGTGAAGGGGCTGTGATTTAGCGTTTAAGGATGTGCAGCTCTACACGACGGTTCTCCTTGCGTCCGCTTGCGGTGTTGTTATCTGCAATCGGATTGGCTGATCCATAGCCGTGTGCTTGCAGGCGTTCTTCCGAAATGCCACGGTCAGTGAGAAACAGTACCACCGCTTGTGCGCGCTTCTTGGAGAGGTGCTGGTTGAAGTTCTCAGGGCCACGATTATCAGAGTAGCCAGAGACCTTGATGATCAATGTGGGATAGTTGATCATGGTCTCGACAATTTGATTTAATTCAACATCTGAATCACTGGTCAGGTACGCTGATCCGGTTTTAAAGTTAACCCCCTTCAATATGATAATTTCAGCCAGTTTGCAGCCGCTTTCATCGACTTTGGCGTCGACTGCGCTATCAGGACATTGATCAACATTGTTCAAAATGCCATCACCGTCTCTGTCGGCAATGCAGCCCTGCGCATCAACAGCGATGCCTTCGGCGGTATTGTCACACTGGTCAAGTGCATCGACGATGCCATCGTTATCACTGTCATTTTCACAACCCTGTGGGTTGACAGTGCGATCAGGTGTGGTGTTCGGGCATTGATCCAGTGCATCCACTATGCCATCAAGGTCGTGGTCTTTTTCACAGCCATATTGGTCGATTGAGCGATCAGCCGGGGTATCTGAACATCGATCTAGTGCATCGACAATGCCGTCATTGTCACTGTCCATTTCGCAGCCATTAGCATCAACCAAGCGGCCTTGAGTTGTATCTGGACACTGGTCTTTGTTATCGGTAATACCGTCATCATCGCTGTCCAATGCCACTACCGGGGCTGGCGCAGGCTGTGGTTTAGGTGCTGGTTTGGGCTTCTCACCAAAGGGAATTACGACACCAAGGTTGACCAATAGATCATCAAAACGACTTTCGCCCGCTATGCGGTCTTCGCTATCGGCTCGGTAGCGTACTTCGCCACGTAGTTGAACCGAATCACTGATGGGGTACATCAGACCCAGGCCGATGTTGGCACTGGGGTTGTTTTCGGTGTCGCCAGGTATTGCAGTGCTTAACATGCCAACACCAACAAGGCCATAGACCGATAGTTCGCCGCGCTTAAAGAAGTAGAGAGCATCAAGTTGCAGGCCAGCCTGTTTGTATTCACCATTGCCATTCTCAAAATCCAAAATGTCGAAGTTGAAGTTAAGCTCAAGGTTCCAGCGTTTTGACAATTGTTGGCCTAACGCAGCTTGTATTCCGAAACCGTTATCGGCGTTGCGGTCGCTATCTGCCTGAATATAAGAGAGCATGGGGGCAACATATGGTCCCGATGGCTCTGCGACAGCAAGGCTCAGTGGCGCTGACAGCAGTAGCGGGGCGCATATGAGTAAGCGCGATAGCGGCGATTGTGGTTGTTCCATTTTTCGATCCCTTTATTTTTAAGGTGTGAGTTTATCATTCATATTTCATATTTTAGCCGGAAATGAGGGTAAACGAAAATAGATTATTCGTAATAGTAAGCCCGGTTTATCTCCTTTTTACGGTTTTGTTAGCCGATTATTTTGGTATAAAAAATGTGCTTATGGCGGGCTGTCCATGCCAGGGTTTCTCCGAGCGTGGCTATGGTCATCCTTGCTTCTACCGTACAATGAATACCATGATTGAACATATCGACTTTACCCCGCAACAGGTCGCGGGTGTGGAGCAGGCACGGCGTCTATTTCATGGCCGTGGTCATGCTTACCCCGGGTTGGCGCACGTGAGTATTGATTGGTTGCCCCCGGTGGCGTTGATTACGCTCTATGAGGAGGCAACACATGAGTGGTTGATGGCGCAGGCTGAGTGGCTGATGGCCAAGCTTTCCGATTGCCGCTCGGTTCAGGTGCAGTTTCGCTGTCGGCCAATGGTACCGACGGAGGTGCTGCGAGGTGAGCCGATTGATAGGTTGACGGTTGAAGTGGCGGGGCTGGCCTTTCAATTGCAACTGGGGCGCACACAAAACAGTGGCCTGTTTCTTGATATGAGCAATGGTTGGCAATGGCTGCGTGAGCAGACGCAAAACAGGCGGGTGTTGAACCTCTTCTCCTACACCTGTGCCTTTTCCGTTGCGGCCATCGCCGGTGGTGCTAAACATGTGGTGAATGTGGATATCAGCAAGGCAGCGCTGAGCCGTGGTCGTGATAATCATCGCCTTAATCATCACGATACCGGCAAGGTGGCTTTTCAAGGTATTGATATTTTTAAATCCTTTTCACGTCTTAAAAAGCTTGGCCCGTACGATCTTCTGGTGTGTGATCCACCAAGATTTCAAAAAGGCAGTGTGGATATTAAACGTGACTACAAAAAAATCATTCGACGCATCCCTGAGCTTGTAGTATCCAACGGTTTGGTTATGCTCTGCCTGAATGCACCGGATCTGGATGAGGCTTTCCTGCTTGATACCGTCGCACAGGCGTGCCCTGAATGCCGTTATGTCGAGCAGATCACTCCGCCAGCGGTGTTTGTCGAGGCACAGCCGGGAAGAGGGTTAAAGGTGTTGATTTTTCTTTATGAAGGTTGATTTACCGCCGTTGCTGATTCACGTTAAACTGTTCGCATCTATTGCCACCTCTTGGCAGTTGAATGGGTTTTGAGATTCCGATGATTCTACTGCAACAACTTACTGTCACCTATCCCGG
>UOFP01000080.1_pt1 | contig 21801 bp, 15 predicted proteins | sample 1988921 | NCBI WGS metagenome assembly UOFP01 (sample SAMEA4712195, study PRJEB27164) | hydrothermal vent metagenome | biome: marine basaltic hydrothermal vent biome; feature: marine hydrothermal vent; material: mineral | place: Pacific Ocean | collected 2011-06-14/2011-07-23 | depth 1719 m | reverse complement strand
ACGCAACGACTACATGCGAAGACATAGCGAGCAAAAAGACCAGCAAGAGCGGTATTGTAATGAATTCTACGACCCTAAATCCCCAACCGAGCAGAGTGGCCGCTATTCATATTTCCCACCCGATGCCTAATAGCACTACAAATATCAACAACCTCTGACTTAACCACCCTAACCTAATACATCCCACTATCAGCTGCAATGAAAAACAAGCCACTGGTCTGCACGGATCAGTTGTTCTGTCTGTTTTCATGGCAAGGCGTGCTTCGCAGGGAATGGTTGTTCCCTTCACAAGAAAGCACAACGCGGCCATGGAAGCAGACAGAGCAACCCTTCGGGCGACTCTGTGGCATTCCGCCTCGGCGTTACAACCCTTACCAAGGGATACAACCATTGCTCGCGAGCTGTGCCTTGATGCGAAATGCCACAGGGTCGCTGATCCGTCAATATGAAGTGGTTGATGTACTAGCCGTGCTAACAGAGGCTCAATATTCTTGATAGAATGCCCACAAAGACACTGAATAAACATTGGGAGCAACACCAACCATGGCAGATATAAAGACAAATACCGCCCGTGGCACACTGTATGTCATTTCAGCCCCGTCTGGTGCGGGTAAAACCAGCCTGGTGAAAGCGTTGATCGAATCCACGGAGGGAGTTAAGGTCTCGGTTTCGCATACAACCCGTACCCGCCGTCCCGGGGAAGAGGATGGTGTGCACTATAATTTTGTGGATATGGCGACCTTTAAGGAGATGATTGGTCGCGCCACTTTTTTAGAGCATGCTCAGGTTTTTGATAACTATTACGGTACCTGTGGTGAGTGGGTGACCCAACAGCTGGAGGGCGGCACCGATGTTATTCTGGAAATTGACTGGCAGGGGGCGCAACAGGTTCGGCGGATGATTCCCGAGGCGATTCCGATCTTTATTCTACCGCCATCACGGCAAACCCTGGAGCAGCGTCTTCAGGGGCGTGGACAGGATAACGATGAAATTATTGCCCGCCGTATGCGCGATGCAGTCAATGAAATTACCCATTACAGTGAGTTTGATTACCTTGTGATCAACGATAATTTTGATACCGCACTCGCTGAATTACGCACCATTACCCTCAGTCAGCGGCTGCGTTTGCTACCGCAACAACAGCGTCATGAACAATTATTGGACAACTTGTTGTCAACGGGGTCATAAATTAAGTAGAATGGGGGGCTTTGCACGGAAAATATGGATTGTGCAAAGCACTCGGAATTGGTCTCGAACATAACTTAAGGTAATACTCAAATGGCGCGCATCACTGTAGAAGACTGTCTGGATCATGTGGACAACCGTTTCAACCTGGTGTTGGTGGCCGCAAAGCGTGCACGCCAAATCAGCAATGGTAAAGAGCCGCTGGTTGCCTGGGAAAATGATAAGCCCACCGTTGTGGCACTGCGTGAAATTGCTGCAGGGAAAATTGATCAGCATAAAATTCTTGAAGACGTTAATGCCAAGGAGCATGCGCTTGAGTCACAGGTCAGTGACGAAGAGCTACAAAAAGAGCTATAGGAGTTTTCGCATCTGATGTCCGGTATCAGCCATTTATGCCAGCAGCTTGAGGCGTATCTTGAACCGCATCAGATCACCGAGGTCTACCGCGCCTATGTCTTTGGTGCTGAATCCCATGAAGGGCAATTCCGCAAAAGCGGTGAGCCCTACATTACCCACCCGCTGGCTGTCGCCACTATTCTCGCCGAGATGCGTATCGATTATCGTTCGCTGATGGCGGCGATTCTGCACGATGTTATCGAAGATACCGGGGTCACCAAACAGCAGTTAGAGATCGAATTTGGCAACGAAGTTGCCGAACTGGTTGATGGTGTCTCCAAGCTGACCCACATTCACTTTGAGAGCAAGGTGGAGGCTCAAGCGGCCAATTTCCGCAAAATGATTCTGGCCATGGTGAAGGATATTCGCGTTATCCTGATCAAACTGGCCGATCGCCTGCACAACATGCGCACCCTGGGTGTCATGCGCCCCGACAAGTGTCGTCGCATTGCCCGTGAAACCCTCGAGATTTATGTGCCTATCGCCAGTCGATTGGGCATGAATCAGTTACGGCTTGATCTGGAAGATCTCGGTTTCTCTGCCTACCACCCCAACCGCTACAAAACCCTGAAGCAGGCGGTACTCAAAGCACGGGGCAACCGTAAAGAGATTGTTCAACGTATTGAGACGGCGATTAAGGGGCAACTCGAGCAAGAAGAGATACCCTGCCAGGTACTGGGGCGTGAAAAACATATTTACAGCCTCTACCAAAAGATGAAGCGCAACCACCTCAATTTTTCTGAAGTGATGGATGTCTACGCCTTCCGTATTGTGGTCGACAGTGTGGATAGCTGCTATCGAATTCTAGGCACCATGCACAATCTTTATAAGCCGGTGCCAGGCAAGTTTAAAGACTATATCGCCATCTCCAAAACCAACGGCTATCAATCGCTGCACACCATTCTGTTCGGCCCTTTTGGCGTACCAATTGAAATTCAGATTCGAACCAACACCATGGACGAAGTGGCCGAAGCCGGTATTGCCGCCCACTGGCTGTATAAGTCAGATAACAGCGAATCGGGTAGCCAAGTTCGTGCCCAGGAGTGGTTGCGGGAACTACTGGATATTCAAAACAGCGCTGGCGACTCACTGGAGTTTCTTGAAAATGTCAAAATTGATCTCTTCCCGGATGAGGTCTATGTCTTTACCCCCGAGGGGGAGATCATGGAATTGCCGCGCCGTGCCACCACCGTCGATTTTGCCTACGCAGTGCACACCGCCATTGGTGACCGCTGCGTTGCCGCTAAAATTGACCGCAAACTGGTGCCGCTCAGTACCCGACTGCAAAATGGCCAGACCGTTGAGATTATCACCACCAAAAGCTCGCACCCCAACCCGGTATGGCTCGACTTTGCCGTCACCGGAAAAGCCCGCGCCAACATCCGTGCTGCACTCAAAAATCTGCAACACGACGAAGCACTGGTTCTGGGTAAGCGGCTGCTCAATAAAACCCTCGCTGCCTTCTCCAGCTCAATTGAACAGCTTTCCGAGCACTCGATTCAACACTACCTGCAAGAACAAGGGTGCCAGAGCCTGGATGATCTGCTGGTTGATATTGGCCTCGGCCAGCGAGTTGCACTGATTGCCGCCCGCCAGCTGATTGCTGATCAGATGCCAAATAGCGAAACCAATGACTCAATCCAGCCCCTAGCGATTCGCGGCACCGAAGGAATGGTGGTCACTTTTGCGAAATGTTGCCATCCCATTCCAGGAGACCCCATTTGTGGTCACGTCAGTGTTGGGCGCGGCATCGTGATTCATACCGAAAGCTGTAACAACACCGCTGAATTTCGTAACCGCCCCGAACAGCACTTGGATGTGCAGTGGGATAGTCAGGTTGAGGGGGAGTTTGCGGTGGATATTCGTGTGGATGCCGCCAACCAACGGGGCGTACTGGCCGCCGTTGCCGCCAACATCGCCCTGTTAGAGTCCAACATCGAAAAGGTCTACACTATCGAGCATGACGGCACCCATCACAGCACCCTCTACACCATCACCGTCCGCGACCGGGTTCACCTTGCAGCCATTATCCGCAAGCTTCGCACCCTCTCTAACGTGGCCAGAATTACCCGTACCCGTGGCTAAATCCACCCATTAGCGAGAACGATAATGAAACAGATCATCCACACCGATAACGCACCCAAAGCCATTGGCACCTATTCACAGGCGGTTAAGGTCGGCAGTACCGTCTATCTCTCAGGCCAGATTCCACTGGTACCCGAGAGCATGACCATGGTTGAGGGTGATATCAAAGCACAAATTCATCAGGTGTTTAAAAACCTGCAAGCGGTTATCGAAGCCTCCGGTGGCCGCTTTGCCGATGTCGCTAAACTCAATATTTTCCTGACCGATCTTGGCAATTTTGCCGCAGTCAATGAGGTGATGGGCGAATATTTTCAACAGCCCTATCCAGCCCGTGCCGCCGTTGGCGTGGCCCAGCTTCCCCGTGATGCACAAGTTGAGATGGACGGTGTTCTCGAACTAACATCCTAATTTCAAGGAAGCTCTGAACAAGTCATGATTATTTTATGCTGGCTGAAATTGCCCTCATCTGTCCCGAAAATTGCACCAATAGAGCGACTATTACTGCGCATTTCGAAACAGATGAGAACAATTTCCGCTCAGCCTAACTCTAACCAGACTTATTCAGAGATTCCTTAAGGAAGCATCATGGCGCTGGATAGCACCTCTGTCACCACCTTAAAAGGAGTCGGCCCCAGCATGGAGGCCAAGCTCGCCAAGTTGGGGATTCACTCACTCCGTGAGCTGCTGTTCCACCTGCCCAGCCGCTATCAAGACCGCACCCGCATCACCCCGATCAGCACACTTCGCCCCGGCGACAATGTGGTGATTGAGGGTGAGGTTCAACAGACCGAAATAAAATTCGGCAAGCGCCGCATGCTGCTCTCCCACATGAGCGATGGCGGTGGCTCACTGACGCTGCGTTTTTTCTACTTCAACAGCGGGCAACAGAACCGCCTCAGCCCTGGGCGGCGGATACGCTGCTTTGGTGAAATTCGTGGTGGTGGAGCCACACTTGAGATGATCCACCCCGAAATAGAGCTGATCAGCGATAGCTTCAGCGCCACCTTGGAAGAGTCACTCACCCCGATCTACCCCACCACCGAGGGGTTGCAACAACCGGCGATACGCAAGCTAGTTAAACAAGCGTTGGAGCTGCTTCAACAGTCAGGCGAGGCGCTACCCGAACTGTTGCCACCGGAAACTCTACTCCAGCACCACTACCCCACCACCGCCGAAGCGATACAGTTTATCCACTACCCACCACCGGAGGTCTCGCAAGTGCAGTTGGAAAAGGGCATCCATCCCGCACAACAGCGCCTCGCCTTTGAGGAGTTGCTGGCTCACCAACTCTCATTGCGTGAGCTGCACAGCCACATCAGACAACAGGGCGGGCCACGTTTTAACAGCGAGGGAGCCCTGCGTAAAACCTTTTTACAACGCCTGCCTTACCAGCTGACTGGCGCACAACAGCGGGTGGTTAACGAGATCAACCAGGATCTGACCCAACCCTATCCGATGCAGCGACTGGTGCAGGGCGATGTGGGATCAGGCAAAACCGTGGTCGCCGCCATGGCTGCCCTCAGCGCAATTGAGGCAGGCTATCAAGCGGTATTGATGGCCCCCACCGAACTGCTGGCAGAACAGCACTACCGTAATTTCAGCGACTGGCTGGCACCGCTCGACCTGCAAGTTAGCATGCTAGCCAGCAAGTTAAAGGGCAAAAAACGCCAGCAAATACTGGCCGACCTAGAGTCTGGTAGCTCACAAATGATAGTGGGTACTCACGCACTTTTTCAGGAAGGGGTTAACTTTGCACGCCTTGGTCTGGTCATTGTCGATGAACAACACCGCTTTGGCGTGCATCAACGACTGGCATTGAAAGAGAAAGGGGTCGCGGGTGGCTTGATGCCGCATCAGCTGATTATGACCGCCACACCGATCCCCCGCACACTGGCGATGTCGGTATTTGCCGACCTCGACTGCTCCACCATTGATGAGCTGCCCCCAGGTCGCAGCCCAGTCGATACCGTGGTGGTGCCGGACAGCCGCCGCCCAGAGATCATCCAGCGCATCTACTCCGCCTGCCAGAACGGGCGGCAGGTCTATTGGGTCTGTACCCTCATCGAAGAGTCTGACGTACTACAGTGCCAGGCGGCTCAAGAGGCTGAAACAGAGCTGCGCGAAACATTAACCGGGGTTCGAGTCGGACTGGTTCACGGGCGCATGAAACCGGCAGAGAAAGAGGCGGTGATGAGTGCCTTTAAACGTGCAGAGCTTGACCTGCTGGTCGCCACCACCGTGATCGAGGTGGGTGTCGATGTCCCCAACGCCTCACTGATGGTAATCGAAAATGCAGAGCGCCTCGGCTTGGCACAACTGCATCAACTGCGTGGTCGGGTTGGTCGGGGTAGCACCAAAAGCAGCTGTGTACTGATGTACCACGGCCCCTTATCAAGACTGGCCAAATCCCGCCTCTCCATCATGAGAGAGACCAACGACGGCTTCCTAATCGCCCGTCGGGACCTTGAAATACGCGGCCCCGGAGAGGTACTAGGCACCCGCCAGACCGGTGAAATCGCCTTACAGATCGCCGATCTACTACGCGACGAACACCTTATTCCACAAGTTGATGCAGCCAGCGAACTCATTCAGCAGCGCCATCCGCAACTCATTCAACCACTTATCCAACGCTGGATCGGAGAAGGGCTCAGGTTCGCTGAGGTTTGAGAATGAGACCCACTATATTGCCTATTGGCAGAGAAACGGCTCATATGTGTTATGCCTACTTTCGCTCCTCAGCTTTGGTATAAACTAAACCGCGCTCTCTTTTACCTACCGCAATAACATAAATCACTATTTCATCATCATTAACTTCGTAAACTAAACGATAGCCAACTGAGCGAAGCTTGATTTTATATACGTTCTTAAATCCATGTAGCTGACTAGCCGGATTGTGAGGGACTTCAGAGCGTTCAACTAATTTTTTCTTAAATTGCTTCTGAATAGGTGGCGCTAGTTTTTTCCACTCCTTCAACGCACTGGGTAAGAATTTGATTTTATAACTCATCAATCTCAACTTCTATAGCATCTGATTTTTCACCAGCCCGCTCTTTTACTATCTGGGCTAGCTCTGAATCTTCCAATTTATCCATCAGCCACTCATAGGTTTCTGCTGGAATTAAATATGCTGCGGGGACATTGTGATTTAATATTGCTATTGGTGAACCCTCGGCTTCATTTAGCAAAGCAGTAGGGTTTTTCTTTAATTCTGAAATACTTGCAGAGCAACTGGAAAGTATTTTCCTCATGATGACACCTCAATATGTTCTATATATCGACCTAAATATAGCCCCTTATAATGGTTGCCTCAAGTATCCAAGGTAAACTTAATAGAAAGTTGATATGCAAATTTCGGCTAACGCCATGCTCTCATGGTGATTTTTTAGGCATAACTATTTGGTATAAAATGAAGGATGCTAGGAATGAATAATGCTGACTTAGGGATGTAGAAAAAATTAAAGTACCGTTATTGCACCGGATTTTTGTTCGCTCTGTCTAGGCAGGTATTGGGCGCATAGTGGGCTACGCAACGAATACTTGCCTAGACAGAGCGGGCAAAAAGACCAGTAAGAGCGGTATTTTAATGAATTCTACATCCCTTACCAGCCTAACTGCTTTTCTCTGCAGGCTTGTGACCCCCAAGCCCCAAATCACCTTTAACCTCTTTAATCGCACGGGCGAGGTGCAGGTCGTGATAGTCGGTTTTTGGCAATACACCCACCTGCTCCATCTCGGCCAGTCCAGACTCTCTGGCGTGCTCTTGAAAGCCTTTGTTACGCCAGAAGAAAGCACCTGGCAGGGTGGTGGGAATAACCAACACATAGAACAGTGCCCGACCAATAACCGATGCGGCAACCATTGAGAGCAACAGAAGTGTGGCAATGATGGGTTCGCCTCCGGTTAGTGCAATCACACTCAGTAGCAGCACGCTCAGCAGCAGCAGGCTGTTGCGTAACCAATAGCTGTTGCCGTAATCAAAGCTCTGTTCAAGATGGGAGGCTTCACCCTCACCCCCTTTTTGCTTCAGATCCCGGGCATGAAAGATCAACCCGACTCCTTCCAGCAACACACCGACCAGTGCAATCACCGCCAGCAGTTGAATCAGTGCGCTACTGGCGGCATAGCCTTGCACTGCCACAGTGACCACGCCCATTATCAGCGCCCCCAGGTTCAGTGAGGTACCCACAAAGCTGGCTCCAGTTTGCCAGTGATTCCAGTAGGGGCGTGCTGGAATGCGATAGAGCTTGTACATATAATAGGTACCCAGCGCACCACCCAGCAACGCCACAGCGGCGGTCATATTGGCCAACAGAGCCGCCCAACCGGCATCAAACAGTGAGAAAAAGCAGTAACCAGCAAAACCGCCAAAAAAGGCAGAAACCCCGGCAATCTCCCGGCTCACCGGGGAGTGTTTGAGGTTGTTGAAGCCCCGGTAGAAGCGGTGAGGCTTGCCCAGGTGCATGTTGAGTTTGAACATGCCAATTGAGATCAATACAAACAGGCTGCCCAGCAAGGGTAACAGCGCACCGTCACTGTGGATATTCGCTATGGGTGCGGCACCCAGCATCGGTGCTATCAGCAGCAGGAAGAAGGCACCGATCACCGTTTGTGCACAGAGGGTGAAGACGATGTGGGCATTTTCGTGGGAGGTGAGTAGCTTGCGCAGGTTCCACTGACGCGGGCGGGATTGCTCGCGCACCTTGGTTTTGTACTCACCTTCACCTTGCTCGTCACGCTGATATTTGATCGGCATGGTGTCGGGGCGAGTCATCTCCCGGGGCAGGCTCTTTACCTGCTGAAAACGGATATTGGGATGGGTGATTGAGGTGTCGGGGAAGCCGGGAATGGTGGTCTTGGCCTGTTCACGATTCTCTGGCGTGGTTTCAATCAGACCAAAGTCCAGTGCGCCACCCAAACAGGCTGATGCACAAGCGGGCTTAAGGCCAACCTCCAGCCGGTCAACACACATATTGCACTTGGAGACCTGTCCTTTCACCGGATCCAGCTGCGGGGCGTTGTAGGGGCAAACCCAGGTGCAATAGCCACAACCAAAACAGGTTTCAGGGTCTTGCAGCACCGCACCGTATTCGGTGTGTTTGGTATAGGCGCGGGTGGGGCACCCTTTCAGGCAGACCGGGTCGTCGCAGTGGTTACACGCCATGGAGATATTCATGCGCTGATAAGCGGGGTAGCTGCCGCCTTCCACATAGCCCACCGAGCGAAAGCTGATATGCGCTGGTAGGTCATTCTTTTCACTACAGGCCGCTTCACAGGCGTGACAGCCGATGCAGTTGTCGGCGGTAAAGTGAAAGCCGTGCTGTTTGTTGCGGTTGGGGTTGTCACCCACGCCATCGTCACCATTGATATTCAGGCTTTTTCCGGCCAGTGGGTCGTTATCATCCACCAGCTGAATCGCCTTGCCGTAACGGTTCTTCTCTGCTGTCTCTACATCAGGGATGAAGGCGTATTCGGGTTCATCTTCTCTTACTTTGAACATATTATTTTCCTGCTGAACCCTTAGAACGTGCGAGCCGCTTTATTCACCACCGCCGCAGCGGCCTGCTCTGCCACCGCTTCAATGCGTACTGCGCTCTGCTTAAATGCAGGCTGGCGGGAGTGAGGGTCCAATAGACCCAAGCTGACCCGGTTGACGCATTCGTGGAAGTGGAATGGTACAAACACCATGTTGTAGGGTACCCGCTGGGTGAGCTGCACCAGCAGCACTGCATCGCCCCGGCGTGAGGTGAGGCGGGCGTAGCTCATGTGCTCGATACCCAGCTCGCGGGCGGCATCCGGGTTCATCTCCATATACGGGGTGGGACTGAATTTGTTTTGATTGCCCACCTTGCCGGTACGGGTGCGAGTGTGAAAGTGCTCCACCACCCGGCCACTGTTGAGCCAGAAGGGGTAGTCGTTATCAGGGCACTCGTTATTTTCAATATAGGGCAGTGGGATCAGTTTGGCACGGCCATCGGCGTGGTTAAATTTGCCATCACTATAGACCCGGGCTGAGCCTGTTTCAGCACCCTCGGCCATCGGCCATTGGAGGCCCCGGCTCTGCTCAATTTTGTCATGACTCATGCCAGAAATATCGAGAAAGCGCCCTTTGGATAGCTCACGCATCTCATCAAACACATCGGATGCCCGCTCAGGGAATTTGATCACTTTGCCGTTATCAAATCGTTTGGCCAGCTGGTTGAAAATCCACAGATCGGCCTTGGCCTCACCGGGTGGCTGGCAGACATTCTTAATCAGGTTGACCCGGCGCTCGGTATTGGTCATCACCCCCTCTTTTTCAGCCCACAGGCCAGCGGGCAGATAGACATGGGCATACTCGGTGGTCTCCACATCCACATAGGCATCCTGCACCACCATGAACTCCAGCCGCTCCAGAGTTTTACGAATGCGCGCCGTATTGGGCATTGAGGTCATCGGGTTGGTAGCCACCAGCCACAGTGCTTTAATCTGGCCGGTTTCAATGGCCGGGAAGATGTCGGTCTGTGCCAGACCCCGTTTTTTGGGGAAAAACTCCGGGTCAATGCCCCAAAAATCGGCAATCTCCTGGCGATGCTCTGGGTTCTCCAGTGCACGGTAACCCGGCAGACCCGAACAAGATGACCACTCCCGGGTACCCATGGCGTTGCACTGGCCGGTAATCGACAGGCTGGTACCACCCGGTTTACCGATATTACCGGTAATCAAATTGAGGCTGTTGATGCCCACCACGCCATCCGAGCCGTGGGTGCTCTGGTTAATGCCCATGGTCCAGATGCTCATCGCCTGATTGGCCTTGGCGTAGACCCGTGCCACATGGCGGATGGTATCTTCATCAATGCCACAGATCTTGGAGGCGGTGACCGGGTCATACTCTGCCACTAGCGCTTCAAATTCAGCAAAACCACTGGTGCTGGCTTCAATATAAGCGCGGTCTTCCAGCCCTTCGGCCAGAATCACATGGGCCAGCGCATTCAGCAGTACCACATCGGTGCCCGGGGTGATCGGCAAGTGAATATCGGCAAACTGCGCCAGCATGGTGACCCGGGGGTCGACTACAATCAGTGGGAAGTTACGCTTTTCGCGGGCTTCGCGCATGCGCCAGTAGATGATGGGGTGCTGTTCAGGCAGGTTGGAACCAAAGGCGATCAGGCAGTCGGTATGGGCAAAATCATCATAACAACCCGGCGGGCCGTCTGAACCGAAAGAGCGCTTATAACCCGAGACCGCCGAGGCCATACAGAGCGTGGTATTGCCGTCATAATTATTGGTGCCGATACAGCCACGGGCCAGCTTTCCCAGGGTGTAGAACTCTTCTGTAATCAACTGACCAGTGGAGACAATCGCCACGCTGTCGGGGCCGTATTTTTCCTGAATACGTTTGAATTCAGCGGCGGTTTTATCCAGCGCCTCATCCCAGCTACTCTCTTGGTAATCATCAAAGCGCTGTTCACGCATCAGCGGTACGGTGCCACGCCCGGGGGTGTTAAACAGCTCGTATTCAAAAATTCCTTTGATACAGAGCTTGCCACGATTCACATCGGCATTGCCGACACCACGGGCGGTAATCCCCCGGCCTTCACTATCCACCCCGACCTCAATCGAGCAGCCGGTGGAGCAGTAACCGCAGGTGGTATAGATCCACTCCTCGACCTTTTTTTCTGGCAGGGTAATGGGCTTTTTCTGGTTGCGACCGAATAGCATGAAGGCGTTTCCTTAGGGATGTAGAATTCATTAAAATACCGCTCTTACTGGTCTTTTTGCCCGCTCTGTCTAGGCAAGTATTCGTTGCGTAGCCCACTATGCGCCCAATACCTGCCTAGACAGAGCGAACAAAAATCCGGTGCAATAACGGTACTTTAATTTTTTCTACATCCCTTAATGACTTGCGGGAGTTACTTGTTGGCTTCAAGCGAAAGAAAAACCACACCGGCTTCAACCTTCACCGGGAAACTCGCCGCACACCCCTCATCCGGTGCAACCACCTCACCGCTCTCCAGTTCAATGTTCCAGTTATGCAGCGGGCAGGTCACCCGCTTACCGTGCACAATGCCCTGTGACAACGGGCCATTTTTATGCGGGCAACGGTCACGCAGGGCGAAGATCTCGTCCTCCAGGGTGCGGAAAATACCGATATCACCTTCCGCTGTTTCAACCACGCGGGCCCCCTGTTTGGGGATCTCTTCAACCTTGCCAACTTCAATCCAATTACTCATATCTACCTCGAAATTCTATGTTGAGTGCGCTATCAGCCCAGCTTCTTAATCGGGATATAATCCTTGCGGATTTGATCCTGTTCGACCGCTTCAGCCCACGGATCGACCTGAAACACCTCTTGCGACACCAAGAAGCGTGCATGGAGTGCTTTACGGCCCGCTTCATCTTCAACCACCCGCTGTTTGGCGTAACTGAGTCCAACCCGTTCGATCCACGGTGCAGTACGCTCTAGGTAGTGGGCCTCTTCGCGGTAGACCTGCATAAAGGCACCACAGTATTCCATCACCTCTTCTTCAGTTGAAACACGACCCAATAGCTGGGTCGCCACCACGTGAATACCGCCGTTGCCTCCCACATGCAGCTCGTAACCTGAATCAACACAAACCACACCAAAATCTTTGATGGTCGCCTCGGCGCAGTTGCGAGGGCAGCCGGAGACTGCGATTTTGTATTTGTGTGGTGTCCACGATCCCCAGGTCATCTTCTCAATTTTGATGCCCAGACCGGTGGAGTCCTGGGTGCCAAAGCGGCACCACTCAGAACCGACACAGGTCTTAACGGTACGCAGTGATTTGCCGTAGCCGTGGCCTGACACCATGCCTGCTGCATTCAGGTCTGCCCATACGGCGGGTAGATCCTCTTTCTTCACGCCTAACAGATCGACACGTTGACCACCGGTCACCTTGACGCTTGGAATATTAAATTTATCCGCCACATCGGCAATCGCACGTAACTCATTGGGTGTGGTCACCCCGCCCCACATCCGTGGAATCACCGAATAGGTACCATCTTTCTGGATGTTAGCGTGGGCACGCTCATTGATGAAACGAGATTGCGGATCATCCTTGGCCTGCTGTGGCCAGGCGGAGAGCACGTAGTAGTTGAGGGCGGGGCGACAGCTGGCACAGCCGTCAGGGGTGTGCCACTCCAGCGCGGTCATCACCGCAGGAATTGAGGTGAGCTCTTGCGCTCGAATTGCCTCACGTACTTCGTCATGGCTGTGTTCGGTGCAGCCACACATTGGCTTTTTCTTTGGTGTATCTGAGTAGTCACCCACGGTTGAAGCGAGAATCTGCTCAACCAGACCGGTACAGGAGCCACAGGAAGCAGCGGCTTTGGTGTGCGCTTTTACCTCTTCAAGAGTAAACAACCCTTTCTCGGTAATCGCCTTAACAATGGTCCCTTTGCAGACACCGTTACAACCACACACTTCGGCATCATCCGGCAGTGCCGAGGCGGCATTTTCGCCACCGTGGCCCGAGTCACCCAGGTGCGCCTGGCCAAACATCAGGTGTTCACGAATATCGCTGATGTTGGTCTCATCACGCAGCATCTGGAAGTACCAGGCTCCATCGACCGTATCACCATACATCACCGCGCCGATAATTTTGTTATCTTTCAGTACCACCTTCTTGTAGATACCCCGAGCGGCATCTTTCATCACCACCTCTTCGGTGCTCTCATCACCGTGGAAATCACCCGCAGAGAAGAGGTCGATACCGGTTACCTTGAGCTTGGTTGAGGTAGTTGAACCCTCGTAGATGCCAATGCCGTAACCCGCCAGGTGGTTGGCACACACTCTGGCCTGCTCAAACAGCGGTGCCACCAGCCCGTAGGCGACACCACGATGTTGTACACACTCGCCCACGGAGTAGACTTTGGGGTCAAAGGTTTGCAGGGTATCGTTCACCACAATGCCGCGTTCACAGTGAATGCCGACCTTTTTCGCCAGCTCAATATTCGGGCGAATACCCGCCGCCATCACCACCAGGTCCGCTTCCAGCTCGCCGCCATCAGCAAATGTCAGACCGGTAACACGCTTACCACCGGTCAACTCGGTGGTGGATGAATTCATGCGGAATTTCAGGCCACGTTCTTCCAGGGAGGCTTTCAGCATCTCACCAGAGAAGCTGTCCATCTGCATCTCCATCAAGGTGTCGCCCAGATGAACTACGGTCACATCCATGCCGTTGATCACCAGGCCATTCGCCGCTTCAAGGCCCAACAGGCCCCCACCGATCACTACCGCTTTTTTGTAGTTTTTAGCCGCATCCAACATGGTGTCGACATCGTTAATATCACGGAAGCCGATAACGCCCTCTTTATCGTGGCCCGGTACCGGAATAATAAAGGGGTTAGAGCCGGTTGCCAGCAGCAGCCGATCATAGCTAGCAGTGGTGCCATCAGCAGCGATAACCTGCTGGGCTTTACGGTTGATATCCACCACTGTTTTGCCGGTATGCAGGGTGATGTTATTTTCGTCATACCACTCTTGCGTATTGAGGATAATCTCATCAATGGTCTTCTCGCCAGCCAGCACCGGGGAGAGCATGATGCGGTTATAGTTGCAGTGTGGCTCTGCACCAAAAACGGTAATGTCATATTTATCGGGTGCGATTTTCAGTAGCTCTTCCAGCGTGCGCACACCCGCCATGCCATTACCAACCAGAACCAGTTTTTCTTTCATCTGTTACTCCACGATATTCGGGGGTTATCTATTATTAAGTGAGACCTTTGCACGAAAGATAGTTTTCGCTCCAGCAAGGCAAAAATGATCGAAAAACCGGAGTTTACTGGAGTAAATGAGGATTTTGAGATCATTTTTAACGCCGCTGGGGCGGGAAATATGAATCGTGCAAAGGTCTCTAAGTGTGTATTGAGCAAACGACGTGCCACAAGCCAAACAGCGCAACAATAAAACCAAATAGATCAAAAATATTTAACTAAACATAAGCTTACAATACACCTGTTATATCCAGGGTTATCTCAAATGGGCACCATGGGCCGATGCCAGCGCATTATTATTGAGCGATTGACGCTCCGCTTGCACCATCAGTGTGCATTGCTCACTCACTATATTGAGCTAACTTCCTTTCGTCACAGACCCGCCTCCAAAAAACCTCTTGGCTAAAAAAGAAGGTGTTTGGAGGTCGAGGCTTTAGCCGGTATTTTTGAATCATTTGCAACTGCCGTATATGGGTAGCATATCGAGACCCTATTTGGGTGCAAATATATCACGTCATGCCCTCAATCAAACATCGTTAGGGATGTAGAAAAAATTAAAGTACCGTTATTGCACCGGATTTTTGTTCGCTCTGTCTAGGCAGGTATTGGGCACATAGTGGGCTACGCAACGAATACTTGCCTAGACAGAGCGGGCAAAAAGACCAGTAAGAGCGGTATTTTAATGAATTCTACATCCCTTAATGCGGCAAACGCACCAACATGGCCCCAAAAAACAGCACGCCAGACCACGAATATCACATAACCCTATTGTTTTAATTGAATAATCTTTCATGGCATAAGAGTTGCTAAGGTTTGCATTAGCATCACTTTATATTTCATAGGATTTTTTTTGTCATGGCTGGAAACAAGCTCAACATATTTAAACTAGGGCAGGAGAATATTCGCATCCTGCACTACACCTGGTTTGCCTTTTTCATGACCTTTGTAGTCTGGCTTGGCCTTGGCCCGATGATGCCGTTCATTCAGGAGGCGCTTGACCTGACTGACCAGCAAGCCAAAGTACTGTTGATTCTCAATGTGGCCATGACCATTCCGGCACGCGTTATCGTCGGTATGTTGGTAGATCGCCTGGGGCCGCGCATCATGTATACCAGCATTCTGGTTTTAGGTGGCTTGATCAGCATCGCTTTTGCCTGGGCCAATGACTACGAAGAACTGGCACTGCTGCGCTTCCTCTCTGGCTTTATTGGTGCGGGTTTTGTGGTTGGCATTCGCATGATTGGTGAGTGGTTTCCGGCCAAACAGACCGGGTTGGCTCAAGGCATTTACGGCGGCTGGGGTAACTTCGGCTCTGCCGGTGCCGCCATGACACTGCCGTTTATCGCCGCCAGCATGGGTGATGTGGATGGCTGGCGCTACGCCCTCACCTTCGCCAGTATCGCCGCCATTATTTATGGCCTGGTCTACTTCTTCATTGTCAGCGACACGCCAAAAGGTTCAACCTACTTCAAATCGAAAAAAATGGGTGCCATGGAGGTGACCAGTACGGGCGATTTAATACTCTATATTCTAATGAACATCCCGCTGTTCCTGGCACTGGCGTTGCTCACCTGGAAGCTGTCACCGGCTCAAATGGGCATGCTGGATCAACTCACCACCTATGTTATCTATGCAGTACTGGTCACGCTTTATCTGGTTCAAGTATGGAAGATCTGGCAGGTTAACGGCCACATCATTAAACAGCCAGTGCCTGAACTGCACCGCTACAAGTTTAAACAAGTAGCGGTATTGAACTGGGCCTACTTCGTCACCTTTGGTACTGAGCTGGCGGTGGTGTCGATGCTGGCGATGTTCTATGTGGAGTGGTTCGATATTCCCAAGGTCACCGCCGCACTGTTAGCCGGTATCTACCCGTTCATTAATCTGGTGGCACGCCCGGGTGGCGGTTGGGCCAGCGACACCATTGGTCGAAAAAAGACCTTGATCATCGTCTTTGCCGGCATCACCGCCGGCTTCCTGGTTTTGGGCACCGTCGATCAGGAGTGGCCGGTGTGGATGGTGGTGGCGATTACTATCTTTGCTGGCATCTTCTCCAAAGCTGGTTCGGGCGCAGTCTATGCGATGGTGCCGCTGGTGCAGCGTCGCATGACCGGGCAAATAGCCGGCATGGCCGGAGCCTTTGGTAATGTGGGCGCGGTGACCTTTTTAACTGTAAACTCACTGGTCGATTACGATATGTTCTTCATGGTGATTGGTGCTGTCTCGGCGGTCGTCTTTTTCTTGATCCTGTTTGTGCTTGAAGAGCCTGCGGGACAAATTGCCGAGACCCTGCCCGATGGTACGGTGCAGATGATTGATGTAAAGTGAGGTCTTTTCACGATTCATGTTTGCCTTGCTGGAGCGAAAACTATCTTTCGTGCAAAGGTCTCAAAGTAATGAAGAAAAAGGCTCCTCCCGCTGATGACCACTGAAATGACACAACTCACCATCAATGCTGGCCAGTACAGTGAGAAAGGGATCAAAGAGCAAAATGAAGATGCCTGTGGCATTCGCATTCCTGACGAAACCCAGCTCATCAATAAGGGGATAGCGATAGCGATTGCCGACGGTGTCAGCAGTGCCGACCACGGTCGTGAAGCCGCCGAAGCCTGTGTCACCGGCTTTCTGAGTGATTACTACAGCACCGCCGACTCCTGGACCGCCAAAAACTCAGGCCGGAAAGTGTTGGGTGCCATCAATCGCTGGTTGTATGGGCAAGGACAAAGCGCACTCTCCGGGCAGGGGATGCTCACCACCTTTTGTGGCCTGATTCTTAAATCCACCACCGCGCACCTGTTTCATGTGGGCGACAGCCGGATTTACCGCCTACGTGATGGCGATCTGGAACAACTGACCCGTGACCACCAAACCTGGGGCGGTGCCAAAAAAGCCTTTCTGAGCCGCGCCATGGGGGCAGATTCCGGTGTTGAGATCGACTACCGCAGTGAACCGCTGGAAGAGGGCGACCTGTTTTTTCTCAGCACCGATGGGGTGCATGACTTTATCAGTCACAAAGAGTTGAAGCAGTTACTCACCGAGCTGCGCGGCCACCCCGAACGGGCCGCACGCACCCTGGTGACCCGGGCGCTGGAACAGGGTAGCCACGACAACGTCACCTGTCAGGTGATCGACATCACCGCACTGCCCTGCCAGAATCAGCAGGAGTTCTATCAACACCTCACCGAGCTGCCTTTCCCCCCGGCACTGGAGAGTGGGATGATTCTGGAGGGTTACCGGATTCTGCGGGAGCTGCACGCCAGCAACCGCAGCCAGGTCTACCTTGCACAGGATGAAGAGAGCGGCGAGCAGGTGGTGATCAAAACCCCCTCAGTCAACTTTGAAGACGATGCTGAATACATTGATGGCTTTCTGCATGAAGAGTGGGCGGGAAAACGGATCAATAATAATCACGTACTGAAGATTATTGAGCCGAAAAAACCGCGCCGTTTTCTCTACTACGTCAGCGAATTTATTGACGGGCAAAACCTTCGCCAGTGGATGAATGACAACCCCGAGCCGGTGCTGGACGAGGTACGCCGCATCATGGAACAGGCCTGTGCCGGTATCCGCAACTTCCATCGGTTGGAGATGCTGCACCAGGATCTCAAACCTGAAAATATCATGATCAACAAAGACGGTGTGGTGAAAATTATCGACTTCGGCTCCACCCGCATTGCCGGTATTCAGGAGATCGCCAGCCCGATCGAACGGGGTAACCTGCTCGGCACCTACGACTACGCCGCACCCGAATATTTCATCAATCAGCCCGGCAGCAACTGCTCAGACATCTACTCACTTGGTGCCATCAGCTATGAAATGCTCACCGGTCAACTCCCCTACGGCGGATCACTTTCAGCACGCGCATTGAAGCGGGTCAGCTACCACCCCGCCCATGAAATCAACAACAACGTCCCCCGCTGGATGGATGCAGCACTGGAAAAAGCGTGCATGATCAAGCCACAGCGCCGCTATCAACTATTATCCGAATTTACCCACGACCTCTGTCAGCCCAACGCATCACTGCAATCAAAAGAGTTTCAACCGTTGTTGAAAAGAAACCCACTGGGGTTCTGGCGAGGCAGTGCATTGCTGCTGCTGGTGATTAATCTGCTGTTGGTTTATCAACTATTAAACTCAACCACTATGCACTAGTACATAGGTTGCTCTTGGACTGAAAGTCCACTCATCCTATTGAACTGACTTTCTTTCACAACAAACCGTCTGAAGCCTCGACCTCCAAAACCCTCTTGGTTAAAAAAGGTGTTTGCAGGCCGAGGCTTCAGACGGTTAGCTGCTCGAATTTACCTACCAATGCTTACCAAATTGGTAGATTAAGGCCATAGATTAGTGCTAGCTTTAAATACTAATTGCGAACATATTGGTAGTTAAAGTGAAAATTCCTATTTCACCACCAGATTTAATAGATTTAATAGTTACATATGATACGGCAAGAACCGATTTACTTAAGTTGGTTAGCATGGGATTGCTTGAAAAACAAAAATAGGTAAAGCTTTTGCATTTTTTGCAACGCCAGATCTTAAGAAAAAGCTAACTACTCAGCGTGTTTAGAGTGAGCACCCACTTTTCAAGCATCGGTTAAATCACAATCCGTAAGTCCGGTATAAAACCGGTTAACTCCCCCGGATAGCCCCGGCAATTCTGTACCACCGGAATATTGTTAATTCGCGAAATGCCGGACTCATGAGAGTGGCCACAAATCCACATATCAAAATCGTACTGGTCAAACCAATGATCCAGATCACTGGCATAGCAATATTTCAACCCCCCGCTCACCAGACTCAAGCTGGGGCTGTGGTGAGTAACCACAACCGTCTTTCCCTCAAACGGCTCTGCGATTGACTCCGCCAAATAGGTTTTATCCCGAATGTGACACGCCTGCATATCCACACGCTCCGAATCAAGGTGGTTGCCAATCATGCCATTGTCTATTCTTGTGCGCTCTGCGGGGTTGGCCTTCTGGTAATCACTCCACAGTGTGGCACCAATAAACCGCACCCCGTGAATCACAATGCTGTCGCGGATTAACAAATGAACATTAGTCGGCATCGCGCTGAGCATAATTTCATCCAATTGCATCATCTCATAATCAAAATATTCATGATTACCTAACACATAAACCACATGCTGAAAACGTGCGGCCATCTGCTTTATCCATGGCAATGCAGCAGGGCAAGAGGCAATATCCCCCGCCAGTACCAATACACTGTCGTCATCACCTTGACAGGCTGGCACCTTCATTGGTGCATAGGCCAAATAGAGGTCTGACATCACCCGTATTATCATGATTAAGCGTTCCTTATAACAAAAAGGCCGGGGTTGCCCCCGGCAAAACCACTTCATGGCCTGAATCGTCTTTGCCATCCCTCTGGCTCATCCAGGCGTTAGTTAACTCCTTCGGTTATTCTGCCAGCCTCCTTCCACGCAGGCACGATCGCAAAACGGCAAATGATGCCAATGCACCATGCGATAAAAGGGGCGAAAAACAGCAGAAAAGAGAGAGAAAACAACACGACAAACCCTTACCCACACGAAGTGAGTAGACGGGTTTGTTTTTCTTTGGAACGAGCAAAGCTCTGGCGTACAATCGACGTTAGCCATATAAACCTCCTGGTAAGGTTGGTGTGGTTAGCTGAGCGAAAGGGGTTCCAGCCCTCTAGCTCAGCGATTTATTATTATTCAAAAAATTCTTCTGATAGTGAATGGCCGAAACAGATGAAAAATGTCGGCGAAAGGGCACCTCCCTATTCAATAGTTGATCCATCATCTCATTACCCAAGTGGTAAGAGATACCCTTGATTATGCTGTATTGTGGTTTTATTGCAACCCCATAATGGCCAGCCCACCCACGTGACTTCGGGTCGTGCTGGTGCCGATATTTTTGACTCTTCAACACAGCCTGAACGGCACTCATGAGTGATTTTTTATACCAGGAGCAAAGAGCACCCGCTAATATGATGGGATCAATGACCCGGAATCCTTTAATGGTCCCGGTTATTCCTTTATAGTTCACTTGCTATACTCCCTTATGTGCACCACGCTGCTACCTTGAACTCGAGATTTCGCATAAAAGCAAAACCTGCATCAAGAATAGCCACCACAAGTAGGAAATACAAGAAAAATTTACAACATTGCATCACTGATTTCGCAAATATGGCTATTTATCCTCATAGGTGATTGATTTGTCTAAAAAAGAAACCCAAAATAAATTAAGCAAAACCAAACCAGAACCCACTTTAAGCCTCACAAGTGGAATTGGCGATCGCGTACTTGAAGCAGTTGACATGGTCGGCGGCAAAAAAGAGCTGTCACGAAAAGCTAACATTTCAGCATCGCAACTTTACCGAATTATCTCAGAAGATAGCCAGGCAAGAATTGAAACCATTGTCTCTATCGCCCAAGCCGCAGATATTCGTATCGAGTGGCTGGCAACTGGCCAGGGCGAAAAGAGTCTATTGCAAAATGACCCCACGAAGGGGGCGGCATTAGAGAGTGAAGAGACAACCCATCACAACCGCCAGGTCGCAGAACCAAAAGCTGACTATGAAACCAGCAAAGTACTGGTTGACCAGTCATTTATTGATAGCCTGCTGACTCGGCAAACCCAACTGATGGATAAACAAATCCAGTTAATGGATCAACTGCAAGTGGTCAGAGATCAGCTGCAAAAAATGACCTCTTAGTGGATTGCTGAGATCTTGGGAATGTTGGGTTGAGTGAAGAGCAATCTGCTTCGGTAGGGTGCATTTCATGCACCACAACATGCTGACAATGCCTGATATGAAACATATGGGTCGGTTTTGATGGGGTTTGGTGTGTAACCTGACTGTAGAAGGCAAGTGAGAGCATATGGATCACCGACAGCTATCTAGGAGTCTGTCCGAGAATAGATAGGTCTACTGCGAAAGTGTGTTTTCTGCTCATTTTTCCGCCAATTTTCGTTAAAGGGAACAACCATTCGCCTCAAGTTGTCGAAAAAATGAACTAAAAATAAACATCCCCGGGGCAAGCCCTCTCGCTGAATGCTCGACTTTCTCGTTTCTCTCGAAAGCGGGGTATTCAACCAGAATTATGCTTGCTATCTTCGAAAAAGACAGCTTGTCGATTGTTACCTCGCTGAATCACATGAACCGGGATATCCGGCACGTAAAATCTTGGCTTTCTTGGCACTCTCTTTTCCTCTTAGGTTTGTATTTTCCTTCATAACGGCAAAAGGGGTCAGAGCCCTTTTTTGGGTCTACCCCGTAATCGATGCCCTACCTTTCTCCCTAATGCCGCTTGAATTTGATCTGTAAAACGATCATTCCCCAACGGAGTTCCGGTCTGGCTTGACTGTCGAATCATATCTATTTCATCACTGCCTAGGTGTCCCGCAAACATCGCTTTGCATAAAAGCATAAA
>UOFP01000316.1_pt1 | contig 22807 bp, 27 predicted proteins | sample 1988921 | NCBI WGS metagenome assembly UOFP01 (sample SAMEA4712195, study PRJEB27164) | hydrothermal vent metagenome | biome: marine basaltic hydrothermal vent biome; feature: marine hydrothermal vent; material: mineral | place: Pacific Ocean | collected 2011-06-14/2011-07-23 | depth 1719 m | reverse complement strand
CCCACCTTGATGCCATCCGCTTCCATCTCCGGGCGTTTGCGCAACATTTCAGCGGTCACGGTGAACTCTTCATTCAATACCGGCGCGGCACCTTTCTCTTTGGCCAGTTCAACACCGGCTCGCCACCCTTCAAGGGCGAGATCTTTGGTCACCTGTTCGGTGAATGCCAGTGATTTTTCATCACCATACTGCATGCCCAACATAGTCATGCTGGATCCCAAGCCTAAAAACCCCATGCCGTGGCGGCGTTTGCTTTCAATCTCTTGTCGTTGTCGCTCTAACGGCAAGCCTGAAATTTCAATTACGTTATCCAGCATGCGGGTGAAAATAGTGATCACCTTGCGATACTCTTCCCAGTCGAAGGTTGCTTTTTTGCTGAAGGGGTCACGGACAAACTTGGTGAGGTTGATCGAACCGAGCAGGCAGGCACCGTATGGTGGCAGTGGCTGCTCACCACAGGGATTGGTGGCACGCACGGTTTCACAGAACCAGTTGTTGTTCATATCATTGACCTTGTCGATCAGGATGAAGCCGGGTTCGGCGTAGTCGTAAGTGGAGGCCATGATCACATCCCACAAACGCTGGGCACGAATGGTACGGTAGATTTTGTGTGCCACCAGCCCTGACTCATCGGTGAGGTAATCTTCTTTAGTGGGGAAATCACGCCACACCACCTGCTTGGGATTGTCGACATCAAGGCTATCGATATCCACCTCTTTCTGGGTGATCGGGAAAACCAGATGCCAGTCACCATCATTTTTAACCGCTTCCATAAACTCTTTGGTGATCAGTAATGAGAGGTTGAACTGACGCAAGCGGCCATCTTCACGCTTGGCACGGATAAAGTCGATTACATCAGGATGGCTCACATCAAAGGTCGCCATCTGTGCACCGCGACGACCGCCAGCAGAGGAGACGGTAAAACACATCTTGTCGTAGATATCCATGAACGACAGTGGCCCGGAAGTATAGGCACCGGCACCGGCCACAAAGGCACCTTTAGGGCGCAGGGTTGAAAACTCATAACCGATACCGCAACCGGCTTTAAGGGTAAGGCCCGCCTCATGCACCTTGCCTAAAATGTCGTTCATCGAGTCATGAATGCTGCCCGACACCGTACAGTTAATTGTTGAGGTGGCCGGTTTGTAGGCCTGAGCACCGGCGTTGGAGATAATGCGACCTGCGGGGATGGCGCCGTGGCGCAGTGCCCAGGCAAATTTATCTTGCCACTCTTGCTGTTTTTCCGGGGTTGCTTCAACCGCAGAGAGTGCCTGTGCGACACGCTGGTAAGTGCCATCAATATCCTGGTCAATCACCTCGCCATCTTTCTTTTTCAGGCGATATTTTTTATCCCAGATATCCAAAGAGGCGGACTGAAACTTAATTCCTGCGGTGACTGATGGCACTGTTTTTAAGTGAGCAACCTTCATTTTATTTATATCCCCCTGGTTTTTTCACCACTCTGCAAACAGAGTGCTGATCGCTTTTTTTCTGGTATGTGCGCTATTAAGCAAAACACTAGATGTTGTGTATTGGGTTGAATACTAAAAGGCTTGCCACCGATAGTCAACGCTACTAAGCAATATCAAGAGAACATAAAATATTTATATAAATCAATAGATTGAAAAATAAAAAATCACTAAGTTACGGATTATAAATAAAAAAAATATTTCGCATACGCTGGGGGGTTGATTTTTAGAAACACAAGATGTTGTGCATTGAGATTTTGGTGTAATCCCCTCGGAAAGGTGTTTTCCCAAGGGGTCTAGGAGTCTGTCCGAGAATAGATAGGTCTACTGCGAAAGCCTGTTTTTTGCTCATTTTTCCGCCAACTTTCGTTAAAGGGAACAACCATTCGCCTCAAATTGTCGAAAAAATGAACTAAAAATCACACTCTCTCGCTACGACCTCTATTCTCGGACAAGCTCCTAGGAGCTGTTTCAGGGGAGTAACAAACCCTCAATTACCTGCTCTGCCTGGCGAATATAGCCACCACCAAACAGATTGCCGTGGTTCAAGATATGGTAGAGGTTGTAGAGATTTTTGCGTTGTTGATAACCTTCATCCAGCGGATAAGCCGCCTGGTAGGCATCGTAAAAACCAGGCGAAAAACCACCAAACAGTTCAGTCATCGCCAAATCAGTTTCTCGATCACCATAATAGAGTGCCGGATCAAAAATCAGTGGTTCACCCTGGCGGTTAAAAGCGTAGTTCCCCGACCAGAGATCACCGTGCAGCATTGAGGCAGCGGGTTGATGCCCATTGAGCAGCAGAGGCAGTGCGGCCAATAGCTGTTGGCCCAGTGATTGAATGCGCCCCTGGTAGCCGGCCTCAGCCAATAGTTGTAGCTGCGGGCTAATGCGTTGATCACGCCAGAAAGCCAACCAGCTATCACCCTGGTCATTACATTGGGGGGTGGTGCCAATGGTGTTGTTACGGTGCCAGCCAAAGTGCTCTGCGGTGGTGCGGTGCATATCAGCCAGCTGTTGCCCCAACTGTGCCGGGCTGTTGCTGTGAGCGGCACCCAGGGCGATGTGTTCCATCGCAATAAATGCACGTGAACCGGCCACGCCGCAGCAGAGCGGGGCTGGTACTTGAATGGTATTGCCAGCCTTGATCTCCAGCAGTGCCTGATATTCCGCTTCAAACATCGGTAGCTGGCTGGCGGCATTCAGCTTTACAAAAAATGACTGGCCATTATCTTCCAACAGATAAGCGGCATTAATATCACCACCGCTGATCGGTCGTGGGTTTTGCGCTGCAAACGGCTGATTCAGTGCATCGGCAATGTGTTCAGAAATATCAGACCACGGCATAAGGGACTCCTATTTTCTATCACCCTGATCTGGATAGTTTATGAATTATTCGGGTTAGGATAGTGTTCGTTCTACCCACTAGCTATAATGACGCTATCATAACATCGGAAGAGTTACTGTTAATCCTAGATTCCTCAGTTGACTGCTTCATTTCGATGCTAATGAGTTGAATATGAAAATAATTAACCTCGATTTACCTGCTCACCTATTAGGTGAGTTACGCTACGGTGTGAATTGCACGCTTGCGGGGGCACATGGCTGCGTTACAACATCTTGGAATAGAACAACTATTCCGCGTTGTTGTGCCTTGTCCTGCACCCCCGCAAACGCACACTTCAATCCGTCCAACTGAGGATTCTAGGATAATGCCAAAAAAACCACAGCTACTACACGCCGAAGTGGTTGCACACACCCAGGTATTTAAAGTTGAACAGCTGGATTTACGCTTCGCCAATGGTACTGAAGTGCGTTATGAGCGTCTGCTTGGCTCTCAGTATGGCGCTGTTTTAATTATTCCGATGATAGATGAGCAGACGGTACTACTGGTGCGTGAATATGCAGCGGGAGTGGCTGATTATCAACTGATGCTACCCAAGGGGCGTATCGAAAAAGAGGAGCCGCCACTCGATGCTGCCAACCGGGAGATGATGGAAGAGATTGGCTACGGTGCCAACAAACTGACCCACATCACCACCCTCAGCCAAGCCCCCTCTTATCAAACCCATGCCACCCATATTATTCTTGCCGAACAGCTCTACCCCGAAAAAAGAGAGGGGGATGAGCCAGAGCCACTTGAGGTGGTGCCATGGCGGCTGGATAATCTGCCTGAGCTGTTTGCCACGGGTGAGTTCAATGAAGCACGCAGTGTGGCGGCCATCTACATGGCGCGGGATCTGGCGCTCGCCGCGCGGGGCCAATAATGCAGCCGACACCTAATGATTTGATCCCGATGTTGATTATGCTGTGTCGCTGTACCGGCAATCGCATCAATGAGATCTACAATGGTAAGTTTCAGATTGAACAAAAGTCGGATATGACACCGGTCACCTGTGCCGACATCGCCGCCCATTGCGCCATTGTCTCCTGTTTGGAGATGATCACACCCGAGATTCCGGTGCTCTCTGAAGAGGCCGATGAAACCCCTTTTGAGGAGCGCCGCCACTGGCAGCGTTACTGGTTGATTGATCCGGTTGATGGTACCCGGGAGTTTATTAATCGTACCGGCGAATTCACCATCAACATTGCGTTGATTGAAAATAACCAACCGATTTTAGGGGTGATTTATGCCCCCGTAATTGGTGCCTGCTACTACGCCAGCCGCAATAACGGGGCGTATAAACTGCTTACAGGACAACAAGCACAAGCGATCAATGTCCGGTACAGTGATCGACAAAAACTGGTGGTTGCCGCAGGACGCTCAGGCACCACGCCTGAGTTTGAACACTACATCAAACAACTGGCTGAACCACAGATTATTACCATTGGCAGTTCACTAAAGTCATGCCTGATTGCCGCAGGCGAAGCCGACATCTACCCACGCTTTGGCCCCACCTCAGAGTGGGACACCGCTGCCGCACAGTGTATTCTTGAAGAAGCGGGCGGAAGGATTACCGACACCAACCTGCAACCGTTGCGTTACAACACCAAAGAGTCGCTATTAAACCCTGACTTTCTCGCTTTTGGTGATGTTGACCATGATTGGAGTTGTTATTTGCGGTGCAAGTAGCTACGAATCCGCTTCACCAATATATTCAAAGCGGGCAATCAGCTCGCCATTTACCTCCACCGATTCACTGAACATAGTGGCAGGTCGTACCCACAGTGATTGATCACCATAGAGTGGACGATAAACCACCATCGGCTCTAATGTCTCGCTATGGGTTGCAACATCAATTACCTGATAAGGCTTGCCCTTATAGTGCACATAACGACCTAGTTTTATGGTTGGCATTAACCTAGAATCCTCAGTTGACCGCTTGTTGGTATGTATAACACGATGAAAGTATTAGAATATTTAACTGCGCTTCAGTTCACCTGTAAGATGAGCACGCTACGACCTGCCTAGCAGCCCTGGGTGTCCGTCTGACTATGCAAAAAACTCATTAAGGATCAGACCATTAACTCATTTTTTGCTACGCCAGCCGAACACCCAGAACCACTATGCAGGCCGTCCAACTGAGGATTCTAGGATTAACTAAAACTCCCATTGGGAACACCGGTCCCATTGTGCTGAAAAGCTTATCCTCTACGGACAGATAACAACAGATTACGCGGTGTTAACGCGCTATCGCAAAAGCAGCTTATCTGCACATTGTAGCCGTTTAACTCCAGATAACAGGCCATATCCAGCACTAGCCACATCTCAATGGCACGGCGAAAGGCAAAACGTGGCAGTGAGAGTCGCATGCTCTCTCGCTGACGCTGCTGGCCCTCTGTTTGGTAGTGTTGCCAATCAATGTTGTCAGGCAGCTTGTGGCCATCACGCTGTGCTAGCTGTTGGCAAAAATATGCAAAGTCTTCCCGCAGCCACTGTTTATTGAAAGGCTTGATCGGCTGATAAGGCAGCCCAAGCTGTTGTTGCAATATCAGCTCATACGCCAGCTTCCAGACCATCTCCCGGTCACGCCATTTCAACTCACGGCGGCTGGCAGTTGCTACCCCGGTGACCGCTAAACGCAGCGCATTGTGATCCAGCTGTAGTGTTAAGCCATCGGTAAAAGGGGAGTAACTTTTCTCGTGGGTGCGGTAGTAACAGCAGGGGGCAAGATCGAATGCTGGCAGTTGATGGGCCACTGCCTGACGAATTAGGGTGCAGTGCAATTCACCACAGGCATGCAGTGCAATGGCATGTTGCTGCTGCATCAGCCCCTCCGGCAGTGGTGCTAATACATTAATGATTTTAAAGTGCTGATCAACACCGCTGCGCTGTGCCAGCTGCTCTCCGGCGGCACACAACTGTGCATCCCACTCCAGCGTAGTCACCGGCTGCTGCCACTGCACTGCCATCAAACGCCCCAGGTGGCCTTTACCGCCACACCACTCCAGAACAGGGTGTTCAACCTTGCCGACTGCCGCGCTAAAGGCTTGAATTTGTTGCCACTTGCGCCCCGGAATAGCACTATGAAAACGCGGGTTCAGCGGCTTTAATGCACAGACTTCAGCCTCGGCAACCGCAGTAAGCGAAGTAATATCAGAGAGTTCGGGGAGATAAGGCAGTAACAGCGCCAATAGTGCACGCTGATCACCCTGCATCAACGCCAGTTCATCATCACTGAGCCTCAACAACTGCTCAGTCAATCCCGGCAAACGTTCACACCACGCCGGGCGCGACTGTTTAAAGGGCTGGGGATGCCACAGCCATTGGTAGTCACTCAACAACCGATCCAGCTGCGGTAATTTTTGTTGATAGTAACTACTCAGCGCATTCATCTTTGCCCCAAAATATAAACATGCTGAGTAGTTACAACTGGACAACAATGGGATTGGGCGTAGCCTATGATTAAAGGAGACCTGTAAAGTCTTTACAGGTCTAGCTTGTGACGCATTGCACGGCGAGACTTGAACTTGTTTGCATCATAATCAGAAATCAAAGGTGCATCTTTGTCAGATGACGCTGCTTGCTGTATATCTTTTTCCGATAATTTTTCCACACGTTTCCAGTCTGTTTTGTCACCTTTAAAATTTTTGATGTCATTTTTCGTGTATTTTTCAATCGTCATTTTTTTGAAACCTCCTGCGGTATTCTTCACTAGGGCGTTTAAATTTTTTAAGCTGTTCATCTGTTAAAGGTGGATTGTCAGGATCAGATTTTGCTGCCTCTTCTATCTCCTCATCGGTCATATTTTTAAGACGTTCAATATCTGATCTATCTTTCAGTTTTTCTAGTTCATCTTTTGTATGTTTTTCAATTGTCATAATATCACCATTATATTTTACTGATATAAATGTCTTTCTTTCTTGTTAGCCTTGCGTGCCGAAATAATACGGATCGTATTTTTATGGCGTTCTGTATATACGACCAATAGCACCCCATGTGGATCAACGGCCCCTATAATTTGGTAACGAATTTCCCCATAATCATGTCGGTCATCTTCATTAACAATAAAGTTAGGATCGTCAAAGATTCTGGCAGCGGCACGGAAATCAATACCATGCTTTAAAATGTTTTTTTCATTTTTACTACGATCCCACTCAAATTGCATAAATTCATCTCCCAACTAAAAATCAATAATAACTCGTGATTTGATTTTTTACGAGTTTGCGTCATCGGAGAGCGCCGAAAACCACAACCTAATGGACAGTCCAACTATATCCGCATCAACACGGTGCACCAATTGGGGTTCAAATAACCCACTGAGTAAATTTACTCACAGCGTAGCATTTTATAGTAAATCATCAAATGCACTCGACTCTACAATGAAGCTGCTATGGCGTACATTATGCTCTCACTCTACAATGCAGCTAATGAACACCCTCACCCGAGTTGAAACCAAATGAATGAATGGCTGGCAAGACGCTATAACAAAGAGCAGCACCGGGGTGGTTTTATCGCCACCACGCCGGAGAGTAATTACCAGCGTGACCGCGCACGGGTGATTCATTCCGCTGCGCTGCGTAGCCTGCAATCCAAAACCCAAGTACTGAGTGTCGGCGAGAGTGATTTTTATCGCACTCGCCTGACTCACTCGCTGGAGGTGGCGCAGATCGGCTCGGGCATTTGCGAAACGCTGCATGATAAATACCGGGATGATGCGGATATTCAACACTGGCTGCCATCCATGCCATTGATAGAGGCAATTTCACTCTGCCACGATCTGGGGCATCCGCCTTTTGGTCACGGTGGTGAAGTAGCACTTAACCACATGATGTACACCCACGGTGGCTTTGAGGGTAATGGTCAGACACTGCGCATTATCGCCCGCCTGGGGGAGTATTCGCCTGAACAGGGCTTTAACCTCACCCGGCGCACTCTGTTGGGGGTTCTTAAATACCCGGTGCTCTACAGTGATGTGGCCAACTACCCCGACGATCTTGAGCTGCATGACAGCAGTAATATCTCCCGCTGGGAGCCTCCCAAGTGCATTATGGATGATGAGACCGAGATACTGGAGTGGATTCTTGAGCCCTTTTCGGCGCAGGACCGCCAGCAGTTTCGCACGCTTCAGCAGCACCCCAACAGACACCACCGCGCCATCTTCAAGGCGTTCGATACCTCAATCATGGAGATTGCCGACGATATTGCCTATGGGGTGCATGACCTTGAAGATGCGCTGACCATGCGTCTGGTGGATTTCCATCACTGGAAAAAGGAGGTGGTAGAGCCGATTATTGCCCTGGGTGATAATGATGTGAGCCGTGAGATTGAGTTTTATAATCAGAAGCTGTTTGCCGACAAGAAAGCCCGCAAACATGCGATCAGTAAATTGGTCGGTTTTTTGGTGCAGCATATCGAAATTCAGCGATGTGAGAGCTTTGCTCACCCACTGCTGACCTATCAGGCGACCCTCATCTCACCTGCCCATGAGATTCTCAGCTTACTGAAAGCCTTTATCTTTAAGCATGTAATTAAATCACCCGAGGTGCAGGCACTGGAATTTAAAGGCCAGCATATGATTCAGCGCCTGTTCAAAGTGTTGAATGAAAACCCGATGCGCCTGCTGCCAGAAGAGCATCAACTGCTGTATCAATCAGCCAACAACCCACAGCGGGTTATCTGCGACTACATTGCCAGCCTTACCGATAGTCAGGCCACCAAGCTGTATCACAAGCTGTTTACCCCCAGTACCGGGTCGATTTTTGAGCGGTTATGATTCGTTTTCGCACTGAACAGTGGCGAGATAATCTTGCAGAGTTCGCCCCGGAACCGAGACAAATGTTTCAGCCGACGCCACCACCTGCTGCATACGATCTAAACGGAAATGGCGAAATTGATCGCGCAGCTCACACCATGCGGTTAAGGTCCACACCTTGCCCCAGTAAAAGATACCCAGGGGGTGAATGGTACGTTGCGAGCGCTGTCCATCTTCACGGGTGTAATTGAAAACCACCTTCTGTTGCTGTTTAATCGCTTCCCGCAGCAATGAAAGGTGTTGCACCGCTTCATTGTTGGTCATGAAATCCGGCACAATAATCTCTTGGCGTGCCAGCTCTGGCTTTAGTCGCTCCGGTAGTACATTTTCAATTTTCCGGATCGCCATCTGTGCCGCTTTAGCCAGTGTTGGATCACTCCACACCTGCATCATCCGAGCACCAATCACCAGTGCCGCCAGCTCTTGCTCACTAAACATGAGAGGTGGCAGGTGAAAGCCCTTCATCAGCCGATAACCGACCCCTGCCTCGGATTCAATCGGTACCCCGGAAAGCGATAGATCTTGCATGTCCCGGTAGATGGTACGTTCAGAAACCGACAGCTCATCGGCAAGGTAACGCGCCGTCACCACCCGCCGGTCACTCAGCAGTTGAATGATTTGAAACAGGCGGTCAGCGCGACGCATGGGTACTCCTTGCTGTTTTATGTGGGATGAACTTAACCCGCGTTATTCAGACACTCTGCGCTATAGGTTATGAAGGTGATAACGGCTCCTTGTGGATCTTGTACCACCACGAAACGCCCCACACTGGGAATATCCTGCGGCCCTATACACACCTTGCCGCCCAACTGTTCTGCTTTTTTTGCAGTACTCTCCACGTCATCGACAGTGATGTAGCCTCCCCAGCTGGCGGGCATCCCTTTGGCCTCTTCTGGTATCGCCATCATTCCCGCCAGCTGTGTATCACCTGATTTGGCCATAACATATTCCATTTCTGCATCTGGGCACGCCTCTAGCTGCCAGCCGAGCAGTTCACCATAAAAGGCTTTGGCCCCTTCAACATCCGTGGTCATCAACTCATTCCAACTGAACGCCCCCTGTTTTTTCATTGCGTCTTTACTATACATTGTTGTTTCTCCTTGTTTTGTTATTGTGGAGCTATGATGTTAAAGCAGGGCTACTGACAGCATAGTGTCAGTAGTGTTTAGTGACACTGCTTATTAATAACGAAGTGCCAGTGAGCGACAAAGAAAGTGCATTAACGGATCGCCGTGGCGAAAGTAATCCGCAACCTCCGCCACCAGCTCATCTGAAGTGATAAACCCCTCACTCACTGGTGCAATACCGATAAAATCTTTGCGTTTAAGATCATCAATCATCGGATGATCTTTGGCGTAGCCCCGGGGGGCGTTTTTCAGTGACTCACCCACCAGTTCAAAGTGTTGGTAGAAATCACTTTTATCCGCGATATTTTCCCACTCCCGAGTTCGTAATAACAGACCATCACGAATCTGCCCCAGGGCCTTGGAGTCTGGCTTCCAGATCCCGACCCCGATAAAGCAATCCTCTTTTTCAATGTGCAGATAGAAGCCGGGGGCGTGCACATCTTTGCCCATCTCATGGCGAAACTGAATACCGATATTGGTTTTATAGGGGCGTTTGTCATGGCCAAAGCGGATATCGCGATTAACCCGCATTAACGAACCGCCCACCTTTTTAGGCAGTGCCAGAAAATGGGGAGAGATCGTGGCTAGCTCATCAGCAATATCTTCAATAAAGCGCAATGCCGGGCTTCGCACCAGCGCTTCATATTCGGCTTTATGCTCAAGAAACCAGTCACGATTATTGTTGGCCGCCAGGCGCTGTAAGAAACCGAAGGTGGCTGGGCTAAAATAACGGTTACCCATTATTTTTCTGACCAGACGGCAAACTCATTGCCACTGGGCTCGGTAAATTGAAAGCGCCGACCACCTGGAAATGCAAAAATGGGCATCACAATAATACCGCCAGCAGCCTCTATTTTGGCTTGAGTCGCTTCAAGATTCTGGCTATAAAAGACCACCAGCGCCGCGCCGTTAGCGGTGGATGAGTTTAATTCAGATGTGTAAAAACCACCATCGACACCTTGACCTGAAAAGGCCGCATAGTCCGGGCCAAAATCCTCAAATGACCAGCCAAATATTTGGCTGAAAAACTGTTTTGTTGCCTGAATATCCTTTGCCGGAAACTCAACATAATTTATTTTTTCATGCTTGTTCACTTCATAACTCCCTATCTCTGTGATGAGGAGTATAGATAACACTACTGACAGCATGGTGTCAGTAGCATATTACCTAAATCCTGCAAGTGCTCATACTCACTCAGCACAACCTATTGATCCGTATAGTAATATGAAACCTTTCGGCAATCACAATAAGGATTTCCTTAAGGTTATCATTCACTATACGAATCAATAACTTGCACTGCGCAAGCACGATCACTTGCAAAATCTAGGTATTAGTAATATTGCAGATTTCCACGCTCAGGTGCACAATCAAGAACATGACAAAGTCCAATCTTGATCTAATCGGCATGATTCGTCGCCTCATCGCCACCCCCTCAATGAGCAGCGTGAGCCCGGCATTTGATACCAGCAACCTCGCGGTGATTGAGCTACTGGCCGCGTGGCTGGAGGATTTTGGTTTCAGCGTAGAGGTGATGCCTCTGCCCAACCAGCCCGACAAAGCCAACCTGCTCGCCAGCATCGGCCCGCTGTTTGCTGAAAGCCAGGGGCTGATGTTTGCCGGTCACACCGATACCGTACCTTACGATGCCGGGCGCTGGAGCCATGATCCGTTTAAGTTAGTTGAATCCAACCAACGCCTTTACGGCCTTGGTAGCTCTGATATGAAAGCCTTTTTTGCGATTGTGCTTGAGGCGCTAAAAGGCATTGAGATCAACAAACTACAACAGCCGATTTTCATTCTTGCCACCGCCGATGAAGAGAGTTCAATGATGGGTGCTCGCCGGTTGGTTGAGCGGGGCTGCCCGGGGGTACGCTATGCGGTAATCGGCGAGCCCACCGGGCTCCAGCCGATTAATGCTCACAAAGGGATTATGATGGAATCAATTCGGCTCACTGGCCGTGCCGGGCACTCCAGCAACCCCGATTTTGGGGCCAGTGCCTTGGAGGCAATGCACGAAGTGATCGCCGATATCCTGACGTGGCGCAAACAGTTACAAGCCGATTTTCGTGATGAACAGTTCAGCGTGCCGGTGCCCACTCTCAACCTCGGACACATCAAAGGGGGCGACAATCCCAACCGCATTTGTGGTGAGTGCGAGCTGCACATCGACCTGCGCCCACTGCCAGGCATGGCACTGGCGGAACTGCGAGAAGAGATTGAAAAACGGCTGCAACGCCGCTTTAAGCAGACAGATATCCGCTGGCAACTGGAGCAACTCTTTCCCGGTACACCGGCACTGCACACCCCTGCCAGTTCACCCTTGGTACAAGAGGCTGAAGCGCTCACTAAACAGTGTTGCGGTGCGGTGGCATTCTGTACCGAAGCACCTTACCTGAGTGAACTCGGGATAGAGACCATCGTGCTCGGCCCCGGTGATATTGACCAGGCTCATCAACCCGATGAATATTTAGCGCTGGATCGGATTGATCCCATGCAACGGGTGATTCAGCAGTTGGTGAAACGGTTTTGTTACGAAAAAAGGAGAGATGATGTATGAAACGCTGTGACTGGGCAAATGCCAGCGCCAAAGAGATCGAATACCACGATAATGAATGGGGCATTCCGGTGCATGATGACCGGCTATTGTTCGAGATGCTGATTTTGGAAGGTGCGCAATCGGGGTTAAGCTGGAGCACCATTCTGCAAAAAAGAGCCGGTTATCTCAACGCATTCGATAATTTTGATGCTAAAAAAATCGCCCGCTACAGTGATAAAAAAGTGGCTGAACTGCTTCAGGATTCAGGCATTGTCCGGCACAAGCTGAAGATAAAAGCCACCATCGAAAATGCAAAACAGTTCTTAGCTATACAGCATGAATACGGCTCTTTTGACCGCTATATCTGGTCATTTGTTGACGGAAAACCAATAAACAATGCCTGGCGTAGCCTGTCAGAGGTGCCCGCCAGTACCCCCATTTCTGAAGCAATGAGCAAAGACTTAAAAAGGAGGGGGTTCAAATTTATTGGCCCAACAACCTGTTACGCTTATATGCAGGCGGTCGGTATGGTGAATGACCACTTAACATCCTGTTTTCGCTATTCTGAAGTGGAGATGCTGTAATTTCTTTCATATGCATTGAAAGCCATGATCAAAAGGGGAGAAATAGGTATTGATCATGGCTGTTATATGCAGGAGCTGTTTTCAGGTAGCGATAAAATGAAATACGTTTTTTGTAAGCTAAAGTTGGCCCCTATCCGCTACCGAAACACAGCGCTGGTTTTCAGGCAAAAAAAAGAGCCGGGTAAAAACCCGGCTCAATTGTGTAGCAGTTACTTCTTTAGTTCTTAAAGCTTAGAACTTGGCCAAAAACTCGATAACTGCCTGCTCGTCATCATCGCCGTTGCCATTAGTATTGATATTGTAACCGGCACCAACAGTCAGGTTGTCAGCAAGATCATGCCAAGCAACCAGATTGATTTGCTCTTCTGTTCCGCCAGTGTTTTCATTGTTGCTATTACTTTCATAGCGAAGGCCAATCTGAGTGCCCTCCATTACATCATAGTAGCCACCAAAGCCGTACAGCATGTCATCCCATGCATCAACATCCAGGATTTCAGCGGTAATCGTTGCGGGGCCAGTATTAAACGACACATTGATATTCATTGCGCTGTCGCCTAGGTTTGTATTGTCATCCATAGTTACATAGCCGAACTCTAGATCCAACCCTTCAATAGGGGAGGCATTGACAACCAACGCAATTGAATTGTCGGAACCGGAAGAGGAGGGGTTACCTAAGAATTCGCTCACATTGCCACCACCAGTGATTTCATTCAAAATGCCAACGGTGATTGTAGCAACGCCTGCATTATAGGCAACGGCCAAACCAGAAATATTGTTACCCACATGCAGGGCAGTAGCCGCATCAAGAGTTCCATAGATCAGGCCTGCTTGAGTGGTTGGTTGGTCAATTGAGTCATCAGCGTCTAAACCGATGGGGTTGTTGAACAGACCGGCGATCACAGTTACGTTTTCAACGGCATTCCAAGCAAAGAAAGCCTGCTCAAGATTAATTTCATCAGTGCCCAGCGCAGTGCCCGCAGTGCCCCCCAGTAGTATGTCAACATCAACACCAACTGTTACGTCGCCTACGGTGTTGCGGAAGTCAATTTCAGCAGCGGCAGTGAAAGCGTTGTTGTTATTGTCATGGATCCATAAAATATCAGTGTAACCACCAATAGAAGCACCTTCAGCGGCAGCAATTGCCGGAACCATAGTGGCCGCAACGGCCAGTGCGATTAAATTCTTTTTCATGTAAGTATCCCTCCAACGGAATGGTTTGTCATTGAGTACGTTGCCTATAGGAACATGAGATGACAAATGAAAGCAACACTTTGTTGTAAATTTGTGATTATTGCTGAATTGAATTTGTGGTTTGTTGTCAGGTATATGTCGCAACTATTTGTTTTTAAATTAGATATTGATGGTATTTTGGCTTGTTGTTTTTTTGCTAATGCAATCTTAAGGCATATTGATATCGTCTTACGCCGCAACTGCTGCCATCACATTGGCTTAAGTGGTTGTATTACACTAATCATCGCTATGCATCGCCTGGAGCTACTGGTGCCGGTTAGAGATTGGGCTGTGCCACATCCATTAACTGTTGTGGTGTGACACTGTGTGCATTGGCAAAGCCACCCACATAGCGAATTTTATCAGCTACAAATTCATAGAGTTTAAAGTCTGCAAATGAGAATAGCATTTCGGCCTCGGGAAGCTTTTCCAGATAACGCTGCTTGAGTTGCGGGTAGCGCGGATCATCTTGTGCGATGGCCTGAATAAGGCCGTTAAGGGTGGCTCGTGCTAGGGTTTGAGGATCTTTTAATTGTTGATCTGTTTCGCTGATGGCAAGGGATATTCGAGGGTTTTTGAGCAGGCGCTGGGTGTGGGGTGCCAGGGTGCTGAGGTGCAGGGTGAAACTGGAGAGATCTTCTGCTGCCACATAGGCGACCATGCTGCAGTATGGCTCGCTATTCCGTATTGTTGCCAGGGCAGCCCAGCGTTGTTGGCGCAGCAGTGTGCAAAGCGGTTGCAGGTCATTTTTGCTCATGGGTCACTATCCTTCCAATTAACTATTTGTATTTTATCATGATTATCTTTAAGGGGCCTTTACACTGTATATAGTCGGCATTTAACGCTAAAATAGCGCCTCTCTGTGGATTCAACTATTGATCAATTAAAGGAAATACCCATGTCTAAACTGGTTAGCCCCCATGGCTCTGATGAGCTGAAAACGTTACTGCTTGAAGGCGATGCACTGGTCGCAGAGAAGGCGCGTGCTGAGACACTGCCGAAAGTGATGATCAGCTCTCGTGAGTCGGGTGATGTCATCATGATGGGGATTGGTGGTTTTACTCCTTTAGATGGTTTTATGACCCACGCTGATTGGCAGGGTGTTTGTGACGGCATGAAGATGGCGAATGGGCTGTTTTGGCCGATTCCGATTACCCTCTCTACCGATACCTCGGTTGCTGATGGTGTGAGCCTTGGCCAGGACGTGGCGCTGGTGGATGCGGAAAGCAGTGAGATCATGGCAACCATGACCGTGACTGAAAAGTATAGCGTGGATAAAGCACATGAGTGCATGATGGTGTTCAAAACCACGGATATTGAGCATCCCGGTGTGAAGATGGTGATGGCGCAGGGTGATGTGAATCTTGCCGGCCCAGTCAAGGTGCTGTCACAAGGCCGTTTCCCCACCGATTTCTCCGATGTCTACATGACACCGGCTGAAACCCGCGCACTGTTTAAGAAGAAAGGGTGGAAATCAGTGGTTGCTTTTCAAACCCGTAACCCACTGCACCGTTCACATGAATACCTGGTAAAAATTGCCATCGAAATTTGTGATGGGGTGATGATCCACTCATTGTTGGGTAAGTTGAAGCCCGGCGATATTCCATCTGAAGTGCGGGTTGATGCGATCAATGCGCTGGTTGAAAATCACTTTGTTAAAGATACCGTTGTTCAGTCTGGTTACCCACTGGATATGCGTTATGCCGGCCCTCGTGAAGCGTTGCTGCATGCACTGTTCCGTCAAAACTACGGCTGCTCTCATCTGATTGTCGGGCGTGACCATGCGGGTGTGGGCGACTATTATGGCCCATTTGATGCACACCATATTTTTGATGAGATTCCCGAGGGAGCGCTGGAGACACAGCCACTGAAGATCGACTGGACCTTCTTCTGCTACAAGTGTGGCGGCATGGCATCGATGAAAACCTGCCCACACGAAGCCTCAGACCGCCTGCTGCTTTCAGGCTCTAAACTGCGTAAATTGCTCTCAGAAGGTGATGAAGTACCGGCTGAGTTTTCACGCCCAGAGGTGTTGAAGATCCTACGAGCGTATTACAGCACGATTGCAGAAGAAGATAAGGTTGAGGTTAAACTTTCGGGACATTCAGCACGTTAAACAGGCTGGGTTTTGATTCTGGAGCGGGGTTGTGGCAGAGGCTGCAATCCCGTTTTTTGTTTGAGTATTGTTTGCTGTGTGGGAGTTGGTGATGAATAGATATTGGCTAATAATCTTATTGGCGGTGGCTATTGTGGCGACTGCCCAGGCGGAGCCTCCTGCTGGACACCCATCAGTCGGTCAGGCGCATGATCATTTGCAGTTGCCAGCAGGTGAGTTGCTGAGCCACCGAGGGCAGGTGTTGCAGAGTATTCCCAGTAACGATTATCTCTATCTTGAGGTGGCGAAAGAGGCGGGTGGCACTCTTTGGCTGGCAGCACCCCGGACGGTAGTGCCAATTCACAGCTACATTCGCTACGGTGATGGGGTGGTGGTGAAAAACTTTTTCAGTCGCAAACATAAGCGCACTTTTGATGAGCTGATGTTTGTTGATCACATTCAACAGCTGGGAAATTAAGGATGTTCTGAATAGCTCTGATTGAGCGCTTTCAGGCTCTCTTTAATCAATGCCGGGCCTCGGTAGATCAGGCCGCTGTAGAGCTGCACCAGGCTGGCTCCTGCGGCTATCTTCTGTTGGGCGTGTTCGCCTTTTAATATGCCCCCAGCACCAATAATCGGTACCTCTCCCTTTAGGTGTTCTGCCAGCTGCATGATGACGGCGGTGGAGGCCTCCCGCACCGGGCTGCCACTCAGGCCACCGGCTTCGTCACTGTGTGTTAAACCCTGAACCGCATCACGGCAGATGGTGGTGTTAGTGGCAATGACCGCATCAAACTGGTAGTGGCGTAACAGCTCTGCGATAGCCTTGATCTGCTCACCATTCAGATCGGGGGCTATTTTTAATGCGATCGGTACATATTTACCGTGCTGCTCCGCAAGTTTTTTCTGCTCCTCCTTGAGCGCTTTCAGTAGCCCCCCCAGCTCGGTGGAGTCTTGCAGTTGGCGCAGGTTTTTGGTGTTGGGCGATGAAATGTTGGCGGTAACATAGCTGGCATAGGGGTAAACTTTGCGCAGGCAGGTTAGATAGTCTTCGGTTGCGCGCTCTATTGGCGTATCAGCATTTTTGCCAATATTAATTCCTAATATACCGCTGTAGCGCGCCTTTTTGACGTTCTCTATTAATACATCGACACCCTGATTATTAAAGCCCATGCGATTGATAATCGCCTCAGCTTGTGGCAGGCGAAACATTCGCGGTTGTGGGTTGCCGGGTTGTGGGCGTGGAGTAATGGTGCCGATTTCGATAAAGCCAAAACCCAATGCGGCAAGTGCATCGATATACTCGCCATTTTTATCAAGCCCAGCGGCTAACCCCACTTGATTGGGGAAGGTGATCCCCATGACGGTTGATGGCTTGCATTTAACATGGGGGGTTATCAGGCCGCTTAAACCCAGTCTGTTCAGACGCTTCATCATGTTGAGGGTGAAGTGGTGGGCGCGCTCAGGGTCCATTTGAAACACAAGGGGTCGCAGCAGTGAGTAGAGCATGGGTGGCACCTTATGGGCTTGATTGTCTGATACAGCTGTGACAGATACAGGCTTTTATCTGTTGTGCTACGGGGATTTTTTCATGTAGTGCTCCAGAAATATCAATATTGTAGCACCAACAGTGCACCTGTTTTTGTCGTCGCTTCGAGGAGCCAGTTTCCACCATAGCGCAGTGGTTTGGCTTTCCACAGAGAGGACAATATTTATCAGCTGTTGAGTTCATCCCTGTTGTTCGATTAATGGCATCTGGTCAAACTTAATGCCTGGCCAACCGTGAGTGATGAAATGGCGAATGTTGGCATGGTCACTACCCTGGGGGTTTTCTAGCACATCCTGACGGTAATAGTTGCCAAAACAGTGCAGGGTTTGCTGTTCCGATAAGCGGTTAAGTTTTGCGAAGGCAAATATTTTACAAGAGCCCTCATTGCTCCCCGCTTCGTTAGTCATACGGTCGTGAGTGGCGCCATTGTGAAAGCGGCTGGGGCTGTAGTGATAGTGCTGGGTAATTGATTCGATCACTTCGTTAAAGCTGACCTGTTCCGGTTGGCTGGCAATTTTACTGAGCACTGTTTGAATAGACACGGCTTCACCTCAAAATAAAGTTGTGGTGAATTATACGCCGATTAGGTTTTTTTGTGGCGGTTATGCCGGTGGTGCGCGGTCGAGAATGTATTCGCGCATTGATTCACACACGGTGATCACTTCACCAATTAGCTTGGGGGCAACATTTAGTTCGTACATGCTCTCTTCCAGGTGCTTGATGACCAAGTCAAAGTGATAGTCATTCATCCCCATCGGTAGAAGGTGTGCATGGGACTCCCGCAACATCTCTCCATCATTTTTGTCGGAACCGTGTAGCGCCATGGTTAAGAAGGATTTCTGTTTTTCGGCCTGTTTTGGCATACTGATGTCGGCGAAAAAAAGCCGCAGATTGGGGTCGTTAAAGACGCGACTCAAGAAGAGAGTGACCAGTGCTTCAACTGCATCTTCTCCGCCAATGCGCTCAAAAATTGTGAGCACCATACTCCGGGGGCATTTTTTATTTTCGTTCATTTTTCTACTCTAACAGAGTTTTTAAACGGGTCAAATAGGCGCTGCTCACGGCGATAGATGCCTCGATTAAATGACGGTTAATAACGACCGTGAGAACGGCTGATATAGTTTGATAGTTGCTCACTTTCTCTATTCATGCGCAATAAGTTACTGTGGGTTAGTCGAAACAGCGAACGCATCACCTTGTAGAGAATGCGAGGTTGGTTGTCGAGCAGTGATTCGAAGTCATAGGGCTCTAAAGTGTAGACGATGCTGTCACTCATCGCCTGAAGTGTTGCCTTTCGTGGTGACCGATCAACAAAGGCACGTGTACCGGCGACCTCTCCGGGTTTCATCGTGTAGACCACCAGCTCTTTTTCATCCTGCTGGCTAATCACTGCGAGTTCACCTTCAAATAGTACAAAGAGCGTGTGTTCAGCCCCTTTTTCACGAATTAGGCGCTCTCCCTCTTTAAGATGGCGCACTTTCATTATACCTGCCAGTACCTTGCATTCGTTGATGCTAAGCTCTTCACCGATTGCGGTGTGACCCAATGCTTCGAAATCGGGTATTTCGTTCATGATTTTTCTCCTTTGACGATGGTGTGGTGAAACGTTTTGCCGCATTTTATGGCGTTAGCGTATAATGGCGACAAAAATGTTAAAGATATGAGAACGGTGACTTAACTTTAATCAATAAAGTCCTTTTTATCGTCGTTTCGATCGCCTGTGTTGAGGAACTGATAATGGCCAGTAATAAAAAATCGAGTCCCAAAGTCAAGATGCCCCTTGATGAAAACTTGAGGCGTTTATCGGCTTTTTTGATGCAGAATAAACGCCCGGAACAGACCTTGTGCTTAGCACAGTTGCAGGGTTTTCTGTTTGCGGTCAGCGGTGCACCTTATGAGATTGAGGCGGAGGATTGGCTGCCGGTTATTTTTAACGAGCAAGAGCCTGCCTTTCAGAGTGATGATGAAGCGGATGCAGTGCTGGAGGTGGTGATGGCGCTCTACAACTATCTGGACCAGCAGATAGAGGAACGCAAGGTGGCACTGCCGGCTAACTGCCTGCCTGCTGATGCGTGGGAGGATAACTTTGCTAAGTCATCACCCTTTCGTTTGTGGTGCAGCGGATTTTTGATTGGTCACGGCTGGCTGGAGGAGTGTTGGGAAGGGCTGGAGGAGGCGCTGGATGAAGAGATCGGTAGTGCAATGATGGTGATGAGTTTCTATGCCGAGCGTGAGCTGGCCGTTGACTTCCATGCGGACTACGCCGAACCAGATGAATCTTTTGAGGTAATGGCAGAGGCGATGCTGGCTGAGTTTGATGAGGCGATGGTACGTTATGCCGATATTGGTGCGATGCTGCGTAGTGATAACGAGCAGGAGTGATATTGGTGCACGGTTCATTTTAGAAAAAGCTGATAGGCCAGGTTGTCGGTCTCACTCCAATAGCGATAACCGAGTTCATGCAGAAACGTCTGGAATTGTGACTGCTCATCTTCTGTTACCTGAGCGCCCACCAGTACCCGGCCATAGGCTGCGCCATGATTGCGGTAATGGAACATGCTGATATTCCAGCGAGCGCCTATTTTGGTCAAAAAACGCAGCAGGGCGCCGGGGTGTTCTGGGAATTCAAAACGATAGAGTACTTCGTTGCAGGCATCAGCACGTCCACCGACCATATGGCGAATGTGCAGCTTTGCCATCTCGTTATCACTCAGGTCAACCACCGGATATCCCTGTTTGACTAAATCATCCAGCAGCTGCTCTTTTTCCCCCGGTTCACCTTGCAGTCGGACACCAACAAAAATATGTGCTTCTGATTTATCGGCATAACGGTAGTTGAATTCGGTAATACCACGCGGGCCAATGGTTTCACAAAATCGCTTAAAACTGCCCGGTTGTTCCGGGATGGTAACGGTGAGCAGGGTTTCTCGTTTTTCACCCAGTTCTGCACGCTCAGAGACATGGCGCAGGCGGTCAAAGTTGAGGTTGGCGCCGCTGTTGATGGCGACTAGAATTTTCCCCTGACACTTCTCTCTGGCGACATACTGTTTGATGCCCGCCACCGCCAGTGCGCCAGCAGGTTCAGTGATGGCCCGGGTATCATCAAAAATATCTTTGATGGCGGCACAGATCTCATCTGTGGAGACCAGAATAACCTCATCAATCACTTCACGGGCCAGGCGAAAGCTCTCTTTTCCCACCTGTTTTACGGCCACACCATCAGCGAAAATACCCACCTGATCAAGTATGACGCGCTTGTTTTCCGCCAAGGCACGCTGCATGCTGGGGGCGTCTTCCGGCTCGACACCAATAACCCGGGTTTCAGGGTAGAGATACTTTATATAGCTGCCAATACCAGCAGCCAAGCCACCGCCACCCACCGGGATGAAGATGGCATCGATGGGGGATTCGCATTGGCGCAATATCTCCATCGCGATGGTGCCTTGGCCGGCAATTACTTCGGGGTCATCAAACGGGTGAATCAGCGTCAGTTGCTGCTGCTCTGCAAGCTGGTAGGCGTGGGTGTAGGCTTCATCGTAAGTGTCTCCGTGCAGTACTGTATGGACACCGTAGCAGCGCACCGATGCGACCTTGATCTCCGGGGTGGTTTTGGGCATCACAATAGTTGCTCTGATACCCAGTTTTTGTGCCGAGAGTGCAACCCCCTGGGCGTGGTTGCCTGCGGAGGCGCAGATAACGCCACCGGCTCGCTCTTCAGCGCTGAGAGAGGAAATCTTGTTGTAGGCCCCGCGTAGCTTGAAGGAAAAGGTCGGTTGCAGATCCTCTCGTTTCAATAGAATTTGATTCTCAAGGCGCTGGGTGAGACGTGCAGCAGGTTGCAGTGGTGTTTCAATTGCCACATCGTAGACACGTGCTTGCAGTATTTTTCGGATATATTTGTTTGGCATGGCGCTAAATTATCAGTTTGCAGCTGAAAAGTCAGTGTCTAAATTAGCGACTTAGAGAGGCACGCCCTGTACAAGTGTCTGGTTCCATAGTAGAACAAAAAACAACTGTGCCTGTCGTTCAGAGGGGTGGAATGCAATCAATCACTGGATTGATGGGTACTAACTTGAATATAATAGCGTATTTACTCGGGTTTTTACCCGATAACTGGAATGATCGGCGGGGAGATAAAAGTGACTCAAGATGAACTGAAAAAAGCGGTTGCCAAGGCTGCGCTGGAATACGTTGAAGCGGGTAGCATTATCGGCATTGGTACCGGTAGTACGGCGAACCATTTTATCGATTATCTGGCGGATATGAAACATAAGATCGATGCGACGGTTGCTAGCTCAGAAGCCAGTGCAGAGCGATTGCGTGGCCACGGCATTTTGGTTGAAGACCTGAATATGGTTGATGATATTTCGGTCTATGTGGATGGCGCGGACGAGACCACCGAGCACCTGCATCTGATTAAAGGCGGTGGCGGTGCATTGACACGTGAAAAGATTGTGGCGGCCGCCTCCCGGAAGTTTATCTGTATTTGTGATGATACCAAGCTGGTGCCGATGTTAGGGCAATTCCCACTGCCTGTTGAAGTGATTCCAATGGCACGCAGTTATGTGGCTCGTGAGCTTGTCAAATTGGGCGGTCAACCGGTTTACCGTGAAGGTTGTATTACCGACAACGGCAACATCATTCTGGACGTTCATGGGCTACAAATCATGAATCCGGTGGAGCTTGAAGAGCAACTGAATATGTTGGCTGGCGTGGTGACTAATGGCTTGTTTGCCAAGCGTCCAGCAGATGTGTTGCTGCTGGGAACGGCAAATGGTGTGAAAACTCTCGACTAGAGATCGTCTTCAGGTTGTGGTGCAGCATGCTCTATTTTATCATTGAACAATTTAATGATAATATTAATATTCGAAGTGAGATAGGGTTGTTGGTATTAAGGGATGTAGAAAAAATTAAAGTACCGTTATTGCACCGGATTTTTGTTCGCTCTGTCTAGGCAGGTATTGGGCGCATAGTGGGCTACGCAACGAATACTTGCCTAGACAGAGCGGGCAAAAAGACCA
>UOFP01000300.1_pt1 | contig 23402 bp, 20 predicted proteins | sample 1988921 | NCBI WGS metagenome assembly UOFP01 (sample SAMEA4712195, study PRJEB27164) | hydrothermal vent metagenome | biome: marine basaltic hydrothermal vent biome; feature: marine hydrothermal vent; material: mineral | place: Pacific Ocean | collected 2011-06-14/2011-07-23 | depth 1719 m | reverse complement strand
TCTTCCCCCATGCCCATTGCGACTCGCTTTGGGGTACCAAACAGGTTGGCTAACACCGGCACATCAGAGCCTTTGGGGTTTTCAAACAGTAGCGCTGGGCCACCGGCACGCAGGGTGCGGTCACAGACTTCGGTCATCTCAAGGTTGGGATCAACCTCTTGCGGAATGCGTTTCAGCTCACCGAGCTTTTCCAATTGGCTAATAAAGTCGCGCAGGTCTTTGTATTTCATGGCGAGATACTATCAGCCTTGGGGCTTGCCAGCTAGATATTGATTTAACAGCCCACAGGATTTGGGTGTTTCCGAGTATTTAATGTACCCGGTTAGATGCAAAGTGTTTGATTGCAAGGCGCTACTCTTTAGTAGCTTTTAACGATGATAGAAAGTGCGAGTTTTCCAGTAGGGATTTATTCGTATTATTGGCGAATGGTTTTTTTGTTAATAACTTACCTTGCCAGCGTGTTTCTATCAGGGAATTAGGGCTGCAAACTTTATTTTTAATATTAACTCATCAGCACTTTTTCCCCATGAATTATAACGATTTTTCAGATTAGAAATTGCATTTAAACAAGCAAAAAAAACAAAAATCAAAGCTGCTGATAAAACGGTAAACCACAACGTAAACCAAAAGTCACCCTTAGCGGAAAAATTAAAAAGTTTACAAATCCACAAGGAAAATACAGTCATCATTTGAAAAAATAGTAAGGTAGGTAGCAACCTCATTGCATTTTTAATGCTCCAAAAAGTACCACTGTCAATCTTAAACGGGTCGTTTGAAAATGACTCCCATTCGCTCTTTACAGAGTCAATATCCTCGCAGTTTTTGGGGAGTTCCATCGAGCTTATTAGGAGGGATTTTGCTGATGAACGATCCTGATAAGAACGTTCATAATACTGGATGAACGCAAACAAAACAGAAGTAAATATAATTAGGGTATTCAATGATGAAAAATAAAAAGAGATATCCGTATCAAGCAAAATAAACCCCTTTATTTATCGGCACGCAACTTAGACTTCAAGGAATCAAAGCGATGAACAATCATACTGCCAATTTCGGGATCATTAAAATTAGCCTTAGCTTTTGTCTGCTCGTGATTTGTCTCGAAACGCCAGCGTGACTTGCCAACGACAATGAAGTGAGCACAATCAGACAAAGTCTTTTTAGCCTGCAAAACCAAGCCTTTGTTTGTTTTTTTAACCACATTAGAGAGCCTGTTATTCCCCAGATCTACATTAGAATCAGTCACAATAATTTCAAACGCTAAGCCAGCAGCAATAATCTTCTCGGCCGCGTTAGCTAGTGATCCATAAAAATCATCATTTAACGACCCAGAAACGAGTCGCACAGGTTTACGATGCTCGATTGCACATGACAGCAACTCACTAAAGAGGTCTTTTGCGTGATCTATGTCTGCATTATGAATTATCTGGTTTTTGTTGTTTTTCGAGCAATCTTTCACTAGCTCTCTGAATTCCATGATTCATTCCTTTATTAAAAAACGTACCCGTCACACACAACAAAAAAATACAAAAGTAAAAACGCAGAGCCAAGCTGTAATGTTCGACACTACCCGTTTTACCTTTGCATTTTTATATTCAAATTTATATATCGCTCGGCTAAAATACCTGTATCACCAGTGATAATAGGACGATGCAGCCCTAAGTTGTTCCCTGTTGGTATCACTTAAGCGCACTGCAATATATGCGCCGAATTTGAACTGAATAAATTACAAAGAAAAATAATTACCAATACAGCCGTTACCATAACGGAGCGAGCAGCATCACACAGCACCTGTCAAGTCAAAGCTACCGTACACTTCACCCTCAACCGCACAGCAAGCCCCGCTTTCCATTACCATCACTGCCTATAAAAACTTTAGGTTTTTTCTACGATCGCTGCATATTATCACGTACTGCATGCACATCAAGGGATAAAAAACGTCACAAAGTGACCGTTTTTACGTGAAGGCAGCTCAAGTGAGAGGGTTATTTATATTTTAGTACCTGAATTCGTATGATAAGTGCATAACTGTCCGGTTAGAAAATTCTTCCACATTTGTATTTTTACCTTACTTATGCAGAGGTCTCACCGTACAATTCCTTTTCACTTGATGTCGGTAAAAAATTAGGTTTCAGTGCTCCCCCTCCCCCCAAATCCGATCAAGAAATTGATCGCGCCCGGAGCGGGAGCGATAAAATTTATAGCGATAGGGGTTTTTCTGGTAGTAGTTCTGGTGATAATCCTCGGCGGCATAAAAATCACCGGCGGCAGTGATGGCGGTAACAATCGGCTTGAAGAAGCGCTTGGAGCTGGCTAATGCCTGTTTTGAGGCCTCAGCAAGGCGGCGTTGTTCATCGGTATGGTAAAAAATTTCACTGCGATACATGCTGCCGATATCGGCAAACTGCTGGTTGGGTGTGGTGGGGTTTATCTGCTTCCAAAAAATAGTCAGTAACTGTTGGTAGCTGACTTTGTCGGCATCATAAAGTATCTGCACTACTTCGGTGTGCCCGGTTTTCCCTGAAGAGACTTCTTTATAACTGGGGTTAACTTCACGGCCACCCATATAACCTGAGGTTGTTGAAATAACACCCTCTATCTTGTCAAAAGGGGGTTCCATGCACCAGAAGCAGCCGCCAGCAAAGGTTGCTTTACTGGGGGCCGCCTGAGTCAGGCTGCTGAAAAATAGCAGGGAGAGTAGCAGGAGTAAGCTTTTTTGCATGGTATTATCGCTCTGTCTATGATCATTAGTAATAGAGACACCGCAGAGCAAGGTAAATTACAGGAAGGCTTTAGTACATCAACCACTTTATATTAACGGCCCGTCAATATAAGGGATGTACTAGTCCGTTGTAATATTCTCCCTATTTATTGATTATCCAATCTACCGTATAATCCCGCACAAATAAGCTTTTAACCATTTATCGTCAATTTGGGCCAGCCCCAGTCAATAAGGAATATAGAATGAATATCAACAATCTTTCAGCAGGTAAAGACGTCCCTAACGACATCAATGTCATTATTGAGATTCCTGCCAATGCGGATCCAATCAAATATGAAGTGGATAAGGACTCTGGTGCGGTTCTGGTTGACCGTTTCATGGCTAGCTGCATGTTTTACCCGGTAAACTACGGCTTTATGCCTCACACCCTAGCGGGTGATGGCGATCCGGTTGATGTGTTGGTCATGGCACCTCACGCACTGGCAATTGGTTCAGTGATCCGTGTTCGCCCGGTGGGTGTCTTGAAGATGGAAGATGATGGTGGTGTTGATGCAAAGGTGCTCGCGGTACCTGTCTCCAAGCTGACTCCTCTGTATAACGGTATCAATGATATCGGTGATGTTGATTCGCTGTTGAAAGATCAAATTATCCATTTCTTCCAGCACTACAAAGAGTTGGAAAAAGGTAAGTGGGTCAAGATTCAGGGATGGGAAGATGTTGATGCCGCTCGTGAAGAGATTTTGGCCGGTATTGAAGGCGAAAAGAACGCTAAATAACGCCTTTATCTCTGTTATTTAAAAACGGCGCGCCCCGACCGGCACGCCGTTTTTTTATGGCTGAAATTTGCCATGGCCTTGTGATGCCGGGGAAAGGGGATTTGGAGGGAGAGTTTCAATCCATAAGGAGAGCGGGTAAGCTACAGCAATGAATTTACAATTTACAAAAATGCAGGGACTGGGTAATGACTTTGTCATTATTGATGCGATTAACCAACCGGTCAAATTGACACCTGAGCAGACCCGCTTTATTGCTGATCGCCATTTTGGTATCGGCTGTGATCATGTGTTGCTGGTAGAGCGGAGTACCTTACCAACAGTTGATTTTCGCTACCGGATTCTTAATGCCGATGGCAGTGAAGTAGAGCAGTGTGGTAATGGTGCCCGTGGTTTTGCGCGTTTTGTGCGTAACAAGGGGCTGACTGATAAAGATGTCATTGTGGTAGAGACATCCGGTGGCATTATTACCCTTTATCTGCTGGAAAATGAGTTGGTTCGGGTTGATATGGGGGTGCCACGGCTGTTGCCGACAGAGATCCCCTTTGAAGCCGCGCAGCAAGCAGCCAGTTATGAGATTGATGTGGCGGGTGAAACCGTGCAGGTGGGCGCTGTCTCCATGGGTAACCCCCACGTGGTAATACGGGTGGATGATATTCAACAGGCACCGGTCACCACACTGGGGCCTCTGCTGGAGTCACACCCACGTTTCCCAAACCGGGTAAATGTGGGCTTTATGCAGGTGCTCAACTCTCAACAGATCAAGCTGCGGGTTTATGAGCGCGGCGCTGCCGAAACCCTAGCTTGTGGCAGTGGTGCCTGCGCTGCGGTGGTTTCTGGTAGACTACAAGGCTGGTTAGATGAACAGGTCACCGTCTCCCTGCCGGGGGGCGATTTAATCATCCGCTGGCCGGGCGAAGGTCAACCCGTTGAGATGAGCGGCCCAGCGGTCGAGGTTTTTGAAGGTAGTATCAGCTTATGAGTTCACGACAAACAAATGAAGTAGTGGAAGACCAAGAGAAGCAGATGATCAACTATCTGCGTAACCACCCCCATTTTTTCAATAACAACCCCGCACTGCTGGCTGAACTGAGCGTGCCCCACGCTCAGTCGGGTAGTCCGGTCTCACTGATTGAACGGCAAGTCAAAGTATTGCGCGAGCAGACACTTGATCTTAAAGCGCATCTGCAAGAGCTGATTGCAATTGCCCGTGACAATGATGACCTGAATCGACGCCTTAACAGCCTGACTCTGGCGCTATTGGCAGAACAGGATAAAGCGGCCTTTATCGAGTTACTGAAAAAACGGCTGCATGATGATTTTTCCGCCGATGTGGTTGCATTGCACCTGCGCGAAGGGGATATCGAACCCGACTGGCATGACCTCTACCAAGTGGTTAAACAGCGTGGTGTCAAGTGTGGACACACCGCAGAGAGCAATAAGCGGTTACTGTTTGGCGAGATGGCCGATAGCATCGATTCAGTAGCACTCATTTCACTGGATGAGGTGGGTCTACTGGCGATCGGCAGCCACGACCGCGAACACTTCCACCGTAACGTTGCGACGGACTATCTCAAGCAGCTCGCTGCGATGGTCAAGATGATATTAGCCCGTCTGAATTAAGGAAGCTCTGAACAAGTCATGATTATTTTATACTGGCCTAATTTTAACCCGACTTATTCAGAGCGTCCTTAAGCCATGGAGCGCACTCAAACCCACTGGATTGAATCCTTTCTCGACCATCTACACAACGAACGACAGCTCTCACCTAACACCTGTAAAAGCTATCAACGAGACCTTGATTGCCTGCAACGCTATTGTGACAAACAACAGATTAGCGATTGGACACAGCTTGATAGTAGTGCCATCCGTCACTACGTTGCCTGGCGACACCGCAACGGCCTGGGTGGCAGCAGCTTGCAACGTGAACTCTCGGCAATACGCTCCTTTTTCAACTATCTAATTCGCGAAAATCAACTGCAAAACAATGTGGCGCATGGCATCAGCGCCCCCAAGACCGGCCGCAAACTACCAAAAACCCTTGATGTGGATGAGGTTAGTCAGTTGCTGGATGGCCCGGCCATTAATCTGGAAGACCCACTGCAACTGCGCGACCTAACCATGATTGAGCTGATGTATTCCTGTGGCCTGCGTCTCACTGAGCTGGTAGACCTGAACCTGGATGGCCTGGATCTCGGTAATGCGATGGTACGGGTGCTCGGCAAAGGAAATAAAACCCGTGATGTACCGGTGGGTGGCAAAGCGATCACCGCGCTGCAAGGCTGGCTCACTATTCGCCCCACTATCGCCAATGCAGATGAACGAGCCTTGTTTGTGGGTAAACAAGGCAAGCGCCTCAGCCCTCGTGCGGTACAAAAACGGATGAAAGCACAGGGAATAAAACAGGGGTTAATCGCCAATGTGCATCCCCACCGTTTACGTCACTCTTTTGCCAGCCACCTGCTTGAATCCAGCGGCGACCTGCGTGCGGTACAAGAGCTACTCGGCCATGCAGACATCGCCACCACCCAGATTTACACCCACCTTAATTTCCAACACCTCGCCGAGGTGTATGACAAAGCCCATCCGAGAGCCAGGAAAAAGCGGCCTTAAATCACCATAATCGCTCAAGAATACACAATATGTTTCGACTTATCTCTTTCAGGATACTCTGAATAAATCATAATGGGCTTTATGCAGGCCAGCCAGACTTATTCAGAGCCACCTCCAACAAGGTTAAACGAGACAGGCTATGATCACCAATACACCACGGCTTGAGAAGAAACACTAGATGACCATTGTGCAGTCAGAAAAAAGCCGGCGCGCCCATACCCGCTATACTCTAAAGTTACCCGCGACCATAACCAGTACGTTAATCCCCCGGCAAGAGGTCGAAATCTACGATTTTTGCATTGGTGGAATGTATTTGGTGGTGAATCAAGAAAGCCTCGCTCCCACACCGGTTGGTCGAAGCGAAGTCATTAGTATCGACTTCACCCTGCCGGATAACCCAACTAATTCTCACCACTTTCAGGCCCGGGTGATACGTTCAGCACGTCACAATTTAGGGGTCTCTTTTCTTAATCCAAATAAAACCACGCTACAGAGTGTTTTGAACTACGCAACAAACCAACAGCAGGCCATTACCCCGGTCTCATCAAACACAATTACCCGCAATAACATCGATAATGGCTACGCTGAAATTATTACTTTGGTGATAAAAAATATCCGACGTGTTGTTGATACTTACCTATTAAAACAGGAGGCGGCATTACTCAAATTAGCCAAACAATCAAAAAATATGATTCAACAAAATGGCTACTTCAGTACAGTCGACCGCTTCAACGATCTTGCTTTCAAAAAATCTCTCTTGGCCAGATTAGAAAAAAGCTTGCTCGAAAAACCGGCCCAACCCCCTACTCAAACACCCTCAGTAGAGCGCCTGGAAGTCACCAAAGACCTGTCACTGGTTGAGGATGATGAGTTAAATGACTGGATTGCCCACGCCGATATTGCCAACAAAACGGAATCGTACCACCACGAAGAGCTCGTTGGTATTGAGCAGCGCCTCACCCAACTATTTGGCTATGCCATCTCCCACAGCAACAATCCATTAGGGCCGGAATCGATATCCAGTGCCTACCAGGAGGCACTAAAAAGCCTCAATCTGGATAGTGATATATATCTGGTCTGCTGCAGGATATTCCGCGATACCTTAGCCAGTGGCATGGGTGAAATTTATCAACAGGTCAATCAACAACTGATTAAAATTGGCCTGCAAGCAGAAATCAGCTACGAAATTAAAAAACCAACTGAAACCAATCGTCGCAAAAAAAGCAGTGACACCAATGTTGCAACCTCAACAAAGAGAGAAAGTGAGCAGCAGGTATCTGAATCTAAAGAGCTATACGATCTGATTTCAACGCTACAATCACGCCACCAAACACCACACGCAGCTCAAACCAACCGCCCTCACTACTCATCACAAGAGTTGATTGAGAAACTGGCAAACCTGAGTTCGAGCCAAGGGACGAACAGCCAAACAGCCACCAATGAAAAGGTTCAGAACTCCGTCACGCTGCAACTATTACAGGAGATTGAAAACCGCCATGAGGGAAAAACCCTTTCAGCCGATGAAATGCGGATTATGGAAACCACAGGTAATCTCTATAACGAGATGTATCAAGACAACCTCATTACCCACGGTGCGAAGCAGTGGCTGGGAAAACTCGAACTCCCCATGCTGGATGAAGCACTTCAGGATGATTCCATTCTCCACAACCCCAACCACCTGACACGACGTTTTATCAACAAGCTTGCGCAACTGGAACATTACAACAACCACGAGCTGGATAACCTGAAAGGCACCTTGCGAAAGAAGATTGAAACCATGTTACAACAGCTCTCGCAACAGCGGAAAATGGAGCCATCGCTACTGCAACCCCTGCTGGAGAAGGTGGAGTCGCTACTGGAGGTTCAGGATAAGGCGTATCAACACAACCTCAATGAGGTTATCGATACGTGCAATGATCACACCACACTTCCGGCCCTTAAACTCAACAACCTATCCAGACAAAAGAAAGAGATCGATAAAGATCAATTCAAAGAGTGGCGTAAACGCATTCGTCGCATGAAAAAAGGCGATTGGATTCTGTTTGATGCGGATGAAAGTAATGCCAAACGCCTGCGCCTGGTCTGGATTTCAGAGGCGTTTACTGATTATGTCTTTGTTAACCTGAAAGGGCAGATGCAAGGATCAATCAAGGTGGATACACTCGCCCTGCATTTAAGCTGCGGTGCCGCTATGGTACTGAACAATGCGGATGATTCCGCATTTGATCGTGCACAATATCGCATGCTGCAAAAGCTCAATAAACAGTTACTACACGAAACCACCCATGATGCCCTCACCGGGCTGCTCAACCGACGGGAATTTGAAAAAAACTTAAAGAACCTGCAAGCTTCACAGCAAGAGCCCCAGGACATTCTCTGTTACTACGACCTCGATTACTTTGATGTCATCAACAACTCGTTTGGTTTTGAAGCGGGTGATAAATTACTGATAGACGTGGCAAATATTTTTAAAGAAACTCTGGATGATCGAGGACTTCTGGCCCGGGTTGGTGGCAACGAGTTTGCCCTGCTACTGAGAAATACCACCACGGATGACGCACTCACCATCACCGAGCAATTTAAAACCACAATAAAGCACTACCAATTTGTCCATGAAGAGGGCAAAAGTGCGGTGTCGTTCAGCAGTGGCATTGTCCCCATCAACCTGCAACAGCACGAAGCAACGCGACTACTACAGACCGCTGAGGCGGCTTGCCGTTTGGCCAAGGGCAAAGGTGTCAGCCAGCTGCATATTATTCAAGTGGATGACAGCGACCTGAAAAAGAGCAACCAGGTCATCTACTGGGCATCAAAAATAGATGACAAACTCAACAGCAATGCATTGATGTTGCGCTACCAACCTATTGTTCCAGTGGCCGACAAAACACTTCGGCCACATGCTGAAATCCTGTTGGGAATCACCGATCAAACCGGCAGTCTGGTCTCCCCCGAACATTTCATACTGGCCGCCGAGCGCTACCGTCGAATGCCGGAGATTGACCGCTGGGTTATCAGCAATGTGTTTAAATTTTTCAAGCAACACCCCTCGTTACTCGAAAAACTAGGCGGCATCGCCATTAACCTCTCCGGGCTTTCGATTAACGACAACAACATCATCCCCTTCATCATGGATCAGCTAAAAGCATCGCAACTACCCACCTCACGTATCTGCTTCGAAATAACCGAAACCGCCGGTATTGATAACCTATCCAGTGCCGCTGAATTCATCAAAGAGATCAAGCAGAGCGGAGTCAGCTTCTCACTCGACGACTTCGGCACCGGCATGTCCTCTTATGCCTACCTCAAAAACCTGCCAGTGGATTACATCAAAATAGATGGCTCTTTCATACGAGATATCGCCCGCAACAAAAGCGACCACGCCATGGTCAAATCAGTCACCGAAATTGGCCACTTCATGGGCAAAAAAATTATCGCAGAGTGCGTAGAAGACAAAACCTGCCTGGAGATTTTACAACAAATCGGTGTCGACTACGGCCAAGGCTACGCCATACAACGCCCACAGCTGATCGATAGTTTACACACGAAGATCTGACCCGGGCCAGTCACTGGGGAGGCCCATCATCTCACAGGGTTGTTTGAGTGCTTGGTTCGAGGGTCGCTTTATGGCTTCAAGCTCTTCACTGCCTTGGGCGAGTGAGATAAAGATGCTTGCCATTGGGGGTTTTTCCGTTGCTGAATCATGACGCTGACCGGGATCAAGTTGATCTCCAGTGACTCTAATTCAAGTAGCCGTGTTGTCAGCACGTTGAGTGTTTCATCGTAAGGGTGAGCAATGGCAACCGCACTGCCACGCCGTTTAGCAAGAGCAATTAATTTGTCAAACTGCCGGTTGATATGTGTTTCATCAGCGAGATGGTCGAGAAAAATATCCCGCTGTAGTGCGGGCACGCTGAATTCGTTGGCAACCTGGCGGGCAATACTTTGGTTAGAGGTGAGGCTGTCGACAAAAAACAGGTCACCCCGTCGACTGAGTTCACGCATCACCCACAGCATGTGGCCGGGGTGACGTGTCAATAGGCTGCCCATGTGGTTATTGATGCCGGTGACGTGGGGGATTGAGGCGAGATCAGCTTGCAGGGTGTTGATAATCTGTTGCTCACTCATCTCCATGGTGAGTGCGCCGGGGCCAAGTAGACGGTTTTTTTCGGCATCTGCAGCTTGCATCGGGGCGTGCAGCATAATTTCTTTATTATGGCTGTGGGCCAACTTTGCCAAGGTGATGGCGTGGGGGGTGTGGGGCAGGAAAGCGTAGGCGATGGCACCGGGCAGCTCAATGGCGCGGGTGCCAGCTTTCAGCCGATAGCCGATGTCATCGATGATGATACTGATACTGGGGCGCAGTGGGTCTTGCACTACCGGTTCGGCAACACTGCTACCCACCGATGTAAACACAATTAAACCACTGACCAGCAGTGGTTTAATCCATCCGTTAATGTGATGAAAGCGCAAGAATTTACCGTTGCAAAATCATCAGGCCTTTGAGCATGTTGACGGCCTCATAGAGCTGATAATCCTGTTTTGCGAGCTTGGCACGTTTATCGGCATGGCTCTGCTCTTCGTTCTCACTCGCTGTTGAGTCCTCCTCCTTTTTGTTCAGGTGGCGACCATTGCTCAGGTGGCCGCTGAGGTCGGCCTCTTTCAGTGAATGAGCCGGTTTGTTGTTAACCGAGCTGACCTTAATATGATCCAGCACAATGTCGGGTACAATCCCTTCAGCCTGAATAGAGCGCCCTGCCGGGGTGAAATAGCGGGCGGTGGTCAGTTTGATGGCGCTGTCGCGACCCAGAGGCAGAATGGTCTGTACCGAGCCTTTACCAAAGGTCTTGTTGCCGATGATCAATGCCCGTTTGTGGTCTTGCAGTGCGCCGGCAACAATTTCAGATGCAGATGCGGAACCTTCATTGACAAGTACGATCAGGGGTGCACCATCAATTTCATCACCCGGACGGGCATTGAAGGTCATTTCAGAGTTCTTGATACGCCCTTCGGTGTAGACGATTAAACCCTTCTCAAGGAAGGCATCTGATACATCCACTGCGGCACTGAGCACGCCACCGGGATTATTGCGAAGATCCAGAATCATGCCACCTAGGGCGTTGTCATTCTCTTCCGCCAATGAGTCAAGGGCTTCAAGCAGGTTCTCTCCCGTGCGTTGCTGGAACTGGGTAATGCGCACATAGCCAATGTTAGGTTCAACCAGACGGAACTTAACACTTTTTACTTTTATCTTGTCGCGGGTGATGGTGATTTTAAGGGGTTTTTCTTCACCTTCCCGGACAATGGTCAGCAGAATATCAGTGCCCACTTCACCGCGCATCAAATTGACCGCATCGCGCAATGTGAGCCCTTTAACCGGGGTTTCATCCAGTCGAATGATCAAATCCCCCGCTGCAACACCCGCGCGCTGTGCTGGGGTGTCATCAATCGGGCTGATAACTTTAACGAAACCATCTTCCATGCTCACTTCAATGCCCAGGCCGCCGAATTCGCCGGTGGTGCCCACTTGCAGGTCGTGATAGTCACTGGTGTCGAGATAGCTGGAGTGTGGGTCGAGCCCAGAGACCATGCCGCGAATGGCATTTTCCAGCAGGGTTTTATCATCAACGGGTTCGACATAGTCGGCCTTGATTCGCGAGAACACCTGAGTAAAGTTACGCAGTTCATCGAGAGGAAGAGTCGCTTCTGTGCCATCACGGTTGGCGAAAACACCTTGACCGATAGAGAGCGAAACACCAAGGGTAATCCCTAAGCTCAATACCAGCACGTTGCGAGAAAGTAGTTTCATTTTTTAGTCAGCCTTTTGCTACCCATTGATGAAGGTATGCCTCTGATTATGGCAGTAAGGGATGTAGAATTCATTAAAATACCGCTCTTACTGGTCTTTTTGCCCGCTCTGTCTAGGCAAGTATTCGTTGCGTAGCCCACTATGCGCCCAATACCTGCCTAGACAGAGCGAACAAAAATCCGGTGCAATAACGGTACTTTAATTTTTTCTACATCCCTAAGTCATTATAATTAACACTTTTTACAGCTCCCTAACCGGGGCGAGAACCACGACACCAACGCTGGGGGTTGATCGGTTTTCCCTTTTTGCGAAGCTCAAAATAGAGCCCTGGCGTGCTATTGCCTCCACTGTTACCGACGGTGGAAATGACTTCGTTCTGTTCGACCGTGTCACCGACCTGTTTGTTCAGTGATTGATTTTGCCCGTAGAGCGTGAGGTACTCCTGGCCGTGGTCAATGATCAACAGTAGTCCATAACCACGAATCCAGTCGGCAAAGACCACGTTACCTTCAGCCACCGCCCGCACATTGTTGCCCATGGGCGCATCAATAACCACACCTTCCCAACTGAGTTTGCCAAGATTGCGGGGCTGACCAAATTTAGCGCTCAGTTTACCGTTAGTCGGCCAGGGGAGTTTCCCCTTTAGGGTAGAGAACTTGGTGCTTTGGGTGAGGAGTTGTTGATCTTGGGCTTTAATCTGTTGAATAAGCTGCTCAAGTGCCTTGGCGTTTTCAAGTAGCTGGCGCAGTTGAGACTCTTTACTGCGTAATTGGGAGTTAATGGTGCTGAGCAGTTGCTTGCGCTGCTGTTGCTCCCGGTTGAGCTGTTGTTGCTGTTTGTTGAGCTGTTGCTCTGTTTTTATTAGCTGTTGTTGGCGTTCACGCCCTTGCTGTTCGAGTGTTTGAAGCTTTTTTAACTCGCTGCTCAGGGTGTTGATGGTCTCAATTTGAGCAGCATTGAAGTGGCGTAAATAGTGACTGTTACGACCAATGGCATTGATGTCTTGCTGGCTGAGAAGAAGCTTTAGTTGCCCCTGTTTTCCCTGTTGATGGCTTAATCTGATGAGTTTTTTGAGTATCGCCAGGTGTTTGTTTGAGCGTGCCTTGGATGCCGCTTGTTGCTGGTTTAAGCGATCGATTTTCTGTTGTTCTTGTTTTTTTTGCTGTTGGGTTTTACCAAGATCTTGATGCAGCGAGCCGATATGTTTTTCGATACGGCTCAGCTGCTGTTGTGCCGTTTTGCGTGTTTCACGTGTTTTATCTACCTCATGGCGCAGTTTTTTTATCTCGGTTTGAATCTGCTCAAGGCGGCTTTGATTATCACTATTTGCGGTAACGGTGGTTAACGGCAGCAATATGAACAACACAGCCAATGCCAGCATGGGTAGATGCTGGGGAATTGGCTTCGATAACCTGAAGAGTTTCATCACAAGTGGGGATTAGTCTGAGGTGACTTCCACCAGGGAGCGGCCACCCATTTCGGAAGGCTGTTCTCTGCCCATGAGGTCAATCATGGTGGGTGCAATATCAGACAATGCACCGTCCTCGTTGGACAACGTAAGATCACGGTGACCAATATAAACCAGTGGGACTGGGTTCATGGTGTGAGCAGTGTGAGGTTGGCCGGTGCCGATGCCCATCATCTGTTCGGCATTACCATGGTCGGCGGTGATCAGGGTTTCGCCACCGGCTTGCTCCAACACCGGGATAATACGCCCAAGTGCTGCATCAAGTGCCTCAATCGCTTTTACTGTGGCATCAAAATCACCGGTATGTCCCACCATGTCGGGGTTGGCGAAATTACAGATAATGACATCATATTTATCATCTTCAACTGCTTTAATAAATTTATCAGTCAGCTCTGATGCACTCATCTCCGGTTGTAAGTCGTAGGTTGCGACATCCGGTGATTTGATCAAAATTCGCTCTTCACCAGCGAAGGGCTCATCACGACCACCATTGAAGAAGAAGGTCACATGAGCATATTTTTCTGTTTCGGCAATGCGCAGCTGGCGTAAGCCCTGATTGGAGAGGTATTCACCAAACACATTGGTCAGGCGCTCTGGTGGGAAAGCGACATTCACACCAAAATCAGCATGGTACTCGGTGAGTGAAACAAAACGACCTAACTTGGGGTTGTGTTCGCGGACAAAGCTATCAAATTCCGGCTCGATGAAAGGGCGGGTGACCTGACGCGCCCGATCAGAACGGTAGTTCATGAAGACCAACGTATCACCATCTTCCATTTTTACCGCTGTTCCACCTTCAGGCACGATACAGGTTGCCTTAACAAATTCATCGGTTTCACCTCTCTCATAGGCAGCACTCAGCGCACTGGCGGCATCAGTCGCTTGATACTCAGCTTTGCCCTGGGTAATCAGGTCATAGGCAGATTGAATGCGCGGCCAGCGGTGGTCACGATCCATTGCATAGTAGCGACCAATAACGGAGGCGATACGTCCTTTGCCCAGACGGGCGAAGGTCTCATCCATCACCTTGATAGAGTGTTCAGCACTCTTGGGTGGCGTGTCGCGACCGTCTAAAAAAGCATGCAGATAGACTTTTTCAGCACCCCGCTGTACCGCCAGCTCTGCCATTGCCAGAATGTGCTCTTCATGGCTGTGTACGCCACCGGGTGAAAGCAGCCCCAGTATATGAACTGCTTTACCACTATTAACGGCATCGTCAACTGCACCAGTGAGGGTTTGATTGTTAAAAAATGAACCGGTACGAATGGAGCGACTAACCCGGGTGATCTCTTGATAAACCACGCGGCCAGCACCCAGGTTGAGATGCCCAACTTCGGAGTTACCCATTTGATCATTTGGCAGGCCAACGGATGACCCCGAACCCTGGATCAAGGTATGTGGCCGCTCTTCCCAGAGTTTGTCCCATACTGGTGTTTTGGCTGCAGCAATGGCATTCGACTCTTTGCTTTCGCTATATCCCCAACCATCAAGGATGATCAAGGTCATGGGTTTGGTGTTATTTGACATGTTTTTCCGTGTGTCTAATTTGGTTGGATTCAGTGGCTGGTTTTCTGCGATACCCCTGAATCAGTCTGAACATGAAGGATGGAGAGCGAATATATTCAAATACATAACAAAGCTGTTAGCACGCCCAAACTCAAAATTCTTGCTCATGATTTGTTCAGAGGTTCCCTATGGTGGCTTTTTGTTAGATAATTCTAATATTGGGAGTCTTTGCACGATTCATATTTCCCTCGCTGGAACAAAAACGATCATCAGTGCAAAACTCTTATTAACATATTGTATAGATTTTGAGGGTTCTCGGCTATGGCAATCTGTTTGTGGTAGTGAGCAACCGTAGCGGTGAATTCAGTAATTGGGTGTGGGTAAATCACAACCAGGAAACCACTTCTAATGTACCTCTCATTCTTAAGATGGTGATATTAATCGTGCGCGAAGTTGCTCAGAGTCATATTTCACGGCACTTGACCATTATGTGATTTTAATGACTGAACAACAGGCGAACAAGGTCTTACGTTGCGACTGATTAGTGCAATGCGCGAAATGTTCTACGGAGAGTCAACCTCACCATAGTTTTTATCATGCGGTTCATGATGTTTCATGGATGGCTAAATTTATTTTAAAGGTATTGATATGCAGGAGTTTTTTACATTTTTACTGGCCGAGTGGATGCTGAGCGCCACCTTTTTGGTACTGCTTTTAATGTTGTTATGGGGTGTTGCGGCCCCCTCGGTGCGTGGTTTTGCCGAACTAAAACCGGCAGAAATTGTAAAATTGATTAATAACGATGACACCCTAGTATTGGATGTACGCTCTGAAAATGAGTTTATTGATGGACACATCGTCAATGCAATTAACATCCCCCTTACCTATTTGGTCAAGCGTATAGATGAACTGGGTGACGATAAAGAACGTCAGATAGTTGTTACCTGTAAAAGCGGTGCACGCGCAAAAGGAGCGTGCAGCACATTGAAGAAAGAGGGTTTTACCAATGTCTGTGCGCTGGCCGGTGGCTTAATGGCATGGCAGCATGACAAATATCCGGTTGCAAAAGGAAAAAGCAAGCGTGGCTGAAATTGATATATACGGCACCATGTCATGCTCGTACTGTGTGCGTGCCAGAGAGCTGCTTGACCGCAAAGGGGTCGACTATCGCTGGATTAATGTGGCAAATGATGCGGCGCTGTACAACAAAATGATACAGCTGAGTGGTGGCGAGACGGTGCCACAAATTTTAATTAACGGGCAGCCGATTGGTGGCTGTGATGAAATGCATGCTCTCGAACACCAAGGGCAGCTGAATGCCCTGTTGGGTTTGAGCTAAACACTAAAAAGGAAATCTGATGTCTGAACAAAATGCTGCCGCTGCACAAGGTCAATTTGCGATTCAAAAAATCTACTTGAAAGATGTGTCGTTTGAATCCCCCGCAAGCCCGGAAATTTTCACCAAAAAGTGGGAACCCGAAGTGAATATGGAGATCAATACCGCCAGCAAAACCATCGCAGACGATGTGATTGAAGTGGTGCTGAGGTTGACCATTACCGTTAAACTGGGCGAGCAGGTTGCCTATCTTACCGAAATACAGCAGGCGGGTATTTTTACCATCAAGGGGTTAACCGAAGCTGAAAAAGGGCGTGTTACCTCCACCGCATGCCCCAATATTCTGTTTCCATTTGGCCGCGAAGCGGTGGCTGACATTGTCAGTAAAGGTGGCTTTCCGCAACTGCTGCTAGCACCGGTTAACTTTGAGGCGATCTACGCACAACATCAGGCGCAACAAGCCAAGGCTAAAGAAGAGCAGGGTCAAACACCTTCTGATGCAGTGCATTAAACCCATGAGTTCTGATCAGTCGCCATCAACTGAAAAAGGGGCTGACAGTGTGCTGGTACTGGGCGCAGGCTCCTGGGGAACGGCGCTGGCCATGCTGCTGGCTCGTAATGGCCATACAACCTATCTTTGGTCACATAATGCACAGCATGCCGAAGAGATGCGTGAGCAGCGCTGCAATTCGCGTTACCTGCCCGATATTCCGTTCCCGGATCAATTGCAGGTGGTGGTCGATTACGCCACGGTGATTAATCAGGTAAAAGATATTTTAATTGCCGTTCCCAGCCACGCCTTTCGTGACTGCCTTAAACAGCTCGCCCCCTATCTACATAAAGATATACGCATCGCCTGGGCCACCAAAGGGCTTGAAGGCGGAACACATAAGTTAATGCACTCTGTTTTTGCCGAAGTATTGGGCAATGAACGTCCTTGCGCATTGGTCTCCGGCCCCTCTTTTGCCAAAGAGGTAGCGCAGGATCTACCCACCGCAGTGACCGTGGCCTCTGCGGATCAAGCATTTGCCAGTGACTTTGCCAGTTATTTACACAAAGGCAACTTCCGGGCTTATACCAATAAAGATATTGTCGGTGTCGAGATTGGTGGGGCAACCAAAAATGTACTGGCAATTGCCGCCGGTATTGCCGATGGGCTAGGCTACAACGCCAATACCCGGGCGGCATTAATTACCCGGGGCCTGGCCGAAATGATGCGCCTGGGTATCGCCGCAGGCGGACAACCTGAAACCTTCATGGGGCTGGCCGGGCTGGGTGATTTAGTGCTGACTTGCAGTGACAATCAATCGCGTAACCGCCGTTTTGGCCTGGCGTTAGGTCAAGGCAAAAGCTGGCAACAGGCGGTGGATGAAATTCAACAAGTGGTCGAAGGCGCGCAAGCGGCAAAAGAGGTGTATGCGCTGGCGGCAGAATACAAGATTGACATGCCGATTACCGCACAGGTGTACCGCGTACTCTATGAGGGGCTGAACCCCAAAGAGGCAGTGCAGAGCCTGCTGGAGCGCAGCCCCACCTCTGAGGGATGTAGAAAAAATTAAAGTACCGTTATTGCACCGGATTTTTGTTCGCTCTGTCTAGGCAGGTATTGGGCGCATAGTGGGCTACGCAACGAATACTTGCCTAGACAGAGCGGGCAAAAAGACCAGTAAGAGCGGTATTTTAATGAATTCTACATCCCTAAGCATTAACCCGGCTTGCTTCAGATGGCTCCATCAAACCCCTGTTGACGCCACGCCTCATAAAGTATCAGCGCAACGCTGTTAGAGAGGTTGAGGCTGCGGCTGTTTTCTACCATCGGAATTCGAAGCAGTTGCCCTTGCTGACGCAAAGGCTCCCGTACCTCATCCGGTAACCCGCGACTCTCAGGGCCAAACAACAGCGCGTCGCCCGGCATAAACTTAATCTGGTGATAATGATCGGTCGCCTTGGTCGAAAGACCAAAGAGGCGCGAGGGCATCACACTATCCTGAAAGGCCTGCAAGCTAGTGTGTTCCTGAACCCCGGAAAACTCATGATAATCGAGGCCCGCACGTCGCAATCGCTTATCATCAAGCTCAAAACCGAGTGGGTGAATCAGGTGCAACTGTGCACCGCTATTGGCGCAAAGGCGAATAATATTGCCGGTATTTGGTGGGATTTCTGGTTCAAATAGAACGATATGGAACATGGGTAGGCCTGTTTTTGCGTGTTAGGTTTCTTTGTGTTCCACAGATATCACAACATTGCCCTTTTTGTGCCCTGTATCAACATATCTGTGAGCCTCAGCAGTTTGCTCTAAAGGATAAGTTCTGTCGACAACTGCCTTAAAATCCCCTGCTTCAATACGCTCTCTAAGGGATGTAGAAAAAATTAATTTTCCTTGTTTTTTTAGCAATCTCTTGCATTGGGGTAACGGTAGATTACCTACCGTATCAAGAATTACATCAACGATGGGCTAGATGTCGTTTTTTATCTGACGGTAACGGCGTGCGAATTGATCCTATGTTTATTTGTAGGAAAACTCTGACTCGAGTGTAGGTTAATGTTGTATTTTAATGTAATTCCCTCAGAGGTTATTTGTTTTTCACATCTATTTTGTTATATTCAACCCCAGTGAGATTGGGGAGGATTTTCAGGGAAGAACCATAGGGAAATACCAAAGAAAAAACATGCACTAGGAGGTGCTACGGGCAGGATGCCCGAAGGAGTGGTGGTACGAAGGGTGGCTGAAAAGCTACCCTTTTTTTTGCCTGCCAAAAGGGTGGATCTGTACTGTACACCTCTTTAAAGGTAGTGACGAGCTCTCAGGTTGCCGTGCCTTGAGCATACAAGAAGAGCGTTTTATCATCCATCGAGATGAACCGACGCTGACATTTTTTAATCAGCTGGGATTCAAAGCTGCTTAGGGATGTAGAAAAAATTAAAGTACCGTTATTGCACCGGATTTTTGTTCGCTCTGTCTAGGCAGGTATTGGGCGCATAGTGGGCTACGCAACGAATACTTGCCTAGACAGAGCGGGCAAAAAGACCAGTAAGAGCGGTATTTTAATGAATTCTACATCCCTTAATCGGTCGAGTGAGGTATCCAGTTCAAACTGGCCACTTTACGTTTTCATGGTTGCCACGTTGTGCATCGCTAGCGCCACTTCCAACGTTGGGTATTTCAATTTCATATCAAGCAGCCTCAGCATTTTACGGTTATCAATGCGCCGAGACTCAGTTAAATAGCTGAGCATCGCTAGTGAGAGCTGCTGCTTCGCCTCTTGCAGTGTGATCTCTTGTAGTGCAGGTAGTGAGAACGCCTTGGCTATCTGCTGGAAGTAGTCTGTCATGGTGCTTGGCTGGCCATCACTCACATTAATCACTCCCTGCGCCTCATCACGTAACAGGGCGGCCACACACGCTTGTGCCAGATCATCCTGGTGAATCCGGTTACTGAATGCTGCTTCGCTTTTTTTCACCACTGGATTGCCCCGTTTTATCCGTTCCAGAGGCCAGCGGCCCTCACCATAAATACCCGCTACCCGTAAAATAACGCAGGGCACTCGGTGCTGTTTACACCATGTAATAAGCTGCTGCTCTGCATCTAAGCGACGTTTTGAGCGCTCGGCCTGTGGGTTAGTTGGTGTTGATTCATCCACCCACGCCCCATTGCAGTCACCATACACACCGCTGGTGCTGATGTAGACCACTTTGCATGGCAGCGCATCACTATTCAAACTATTCAACCAGTGTTTAACTCGAGACTCTTCGCACCCCGACTGCGGTGGCGGTGCCAGCCAGATAACCCTGGCTCCCGCAATCAGTTGTTGATCAATATCATCCTCATCAAGGTCAGCTTGAGTGACGTTTAAACCAATATTATTGAGGTGCTTTACTCGTGTTGCCTGTCGCACCAACACCTTAACAGCCACTTTTTGAGTAAGCAGGATTTTAGCAATCCGCTCACCAATGTCGCCACAACCAATAATTGTCACTCGCAAGGGTTTATCTCCTACTAAAAATCTAGGATAATGTTCAGCAAATGAACAAACACCTAAAGGTACTCAATGAGCTTCACAGTCAATATACAGCCTAGCGGCCACAGCTTCACTGTGGAAGAGAACGAACTCATTCTGGATGCGGCATTAAAGGCCGGCATCAGTTTTCCCTACGGTTGCCGTGGCGGCGGCTGCTGGGCTTGCCGGGGTACCATCATCGAAGGTGAGGTCGATTACGGTGATTTCACACCGCGTTTCTCTGAAGAGGATATTGCCAACAAGAGCGCCCTGTTTTGCGTCTCAACTGCCACCACCGATCTCACTATTGAGATGACGGAGATCTCGGCAATAAAAGAGATTGAGATTAAAAACCTGCCAACCCGGGTGCAAGAGGTAGAAAAACTGTCGGATGATGTAATGAAGGTCAAGCTACTGATTCCACCCACTGAGCGCCTGCAGTTTCTTTCGGGTCAGTACATTGAGATCATCATGGAAGATGGCCGTCGCCGTGCTTTCTCCATTGCCAACGCCCCCTTTGATGACAAGTATCTGGAGCTGCATATCAAATATATTCCCGGTGGTGATTTCACCGAGTATGTTTTCAATAAGATGAAAGTGCGTGATCTGCTGCGCTTTGAAGGGCCACACGGTACCTTTACTCTGCGTGAAGAGTCCATGAGACCAATCATCATGCTGGCAACCGGCACCGGCTTTGCACCGATCAAATCGATTCTTGAACACGCCTTTGCTGAAGGAGTCACCCGTCCAATCTACTTCTATTGGGGCGGGCGCAACGAGCGGGATTTTTATATGGATGAACAGCTCAAAGCGTGGGCCGAACAACACGCCAACCTGCGCTACATCCCGGTTGTTTCTCAGCCCGGTGATACATGGCAAGGCCGTACAGGCCATATTCAAACGGCGGTACTGGAGGACTTTGCTTCACTGGCCGGTTATGAGGTCTATGCCTGTGGCAACCCAGCGATGGTTAAAGAGGGTTTTGATCTGCTGACCAAGCAGGGGGTCAAGAGCGAAAACTATCTGTCGGATGCCTTTACCTTTTCCAATAAATAACACCGCATAATATGCAAAGGTCTCTCAAACTAAAAAGGGAGCTCGTTCCCTTTTTAGTTTAATAACTTCACCCCTTTGCGGCAATACTCCTGCGCCAGTGCCTTATCGCCCAACCGCTCCGAGACTTCGGCCAGAAGAGAGAATGCTTCTTGTTGACCAGAATCAGCTGCCTGTTGCAGGTACTCTTTGGCTTTACCCCATAGCTGGTTACTGATGCAGATACGCCCCAGGGCCAATAGCAGTTGTGGTTCATCACGGTGGGATAAGAGCCACTGCTCTGCATATGTTAACTGTGCCTGGCCTTTACTTGCCTCAATTTGTCCATAGAGTGCTAACAGATCACCGTGCCACTGCTTTTGTAATGTATTGCGTAGTAGCTGCTCGGCAGCATCCTGTCGATCCAGCTTAATCAAAATTTCAACGTAGTGCTGCACCACACCCACATCCCGACGCATCGATTTAGGCAGACGCCGCCACAACTGTTGTAAGGTGTTGTAGTCGTGCTGCTCTGCATATTGAGTCAATAGTTGCGAGTAGCAGTCATGTTGAAGTTGTTGCCGCTCATCGTGATTAAAAACCTGATGGCGCTCCAGTGCTGGCAACAGATCTTCCAGCCGCTGCCAATCCTGCAATTGCCGATACAACTGTGCCAGCAATCGCAAAATAGGCGGGTGTTTGGGTGCTGTGTGGTAGAGGGTTTCCAGTGAGGCGAGTGCTTGTTCGTATTGCTGATGTTCCAGTTGCAGGCGTGCCTGGGTCAGCCCAACCACCACGCTTGAGGTGCCTGCAATTTTTGCCGCCTGGTTTAAATGCTCATCCCGACGCTCAAAAGCCCCCTGTTCTTGTGCAGCACGGGCAGCACCCAAGTAATTTAGTTGTGGCAAGTGGCTCTGTTTTACGTGCTTGATTAGCTGTTTTTCTGCCCTTTTCCAGTCCCCTTCAAACAGTAACATGATGCCGCTATTGAGTGCTGTTTCAGCACGCACCTCCCGCTTGTTATGACGCCATGCACCTAGGCGGCCCGGCACAGCCACCACACCAACCAGCGATCGAATGGTGTAGTAGAAGAGCGCCAACCCCACCACCAGTGCCACCACCACCAGCGTCAGTGATGTCTCTAACTTCCACCCCTGATAGGTAATCAACACATAGCCCGGTTCCTGGGTTGCCAGCAGCGCCAACAGTACCGAAGCGATCAGAGCAATGACCAGGATAATTAACCACTTCATAGGGCAACCTCACCCTCGACTGGCAGCGCTGGTTCACTGCGCTTGATCAATTTTTCACGCTGGGTTTGCAACGCTCTGAGTGATGCGGAAATATCAGGTAATTCGGGGGATATATTCACTTTTTCAAGCTGATGAATCAACTCAATACTATTTTTCACCGAGGGCATTTCATGGTCAAAATAGTCGTAGAGCCAGTTGCGTGCATAACTGAGGCTGGACAACCACGTTTGCTGTTCACCTTTGAGCAGTGCCATCCGCGCTGTTTCCAGCTGTAGCTCGACATTATGATAAAGATAACTCTGTTGATCGGCCGGAATCAGCGGTGCAACCAGCTTGTCATTATGGGTAATGACAACCAGTGAACGCATCTCACCCCAAACCCGGGAGGCCACCGCTCGCCAGCCTGCATCCGCTGATGACACTAATTCGGCGCTATTACCAATACCCTGCAATTCGACTAGCTCAATCCCTTTAATCGGCAGATTGCGGGCACCCTCGGCCAAACCTATCAGTTGAGCAGAAAGCCCTTCTGTATCAACTTTATCGACCATTTTTAGTTGGGTTAACTCACGGGCCAGCTGTTCACGCACTGGTAACAGTGCCGGATCAGCCACCCGCTTTAAAATAAGGTCTGCACTCTCCAAGCCGATTTTGGCACCAGTGATATCACGCTCAAGTTGTAGCCGGTGGTTTGCCAGACGCATCAAATAGGCCGCTTCCGCCAATTGCCAGGGACGCTTGTCATCACCGTTTTTTTGCTCCATCTCCCTTAAGCTCTGCCAGAGCAATCTATTCTCTTTTTGCAGTTTTTCCAGTGTGGAGGTCACTGTTTCCAGTTGTTGATTACTATTTTTTAATCGGCTGTTGAGATGATTTGATAACTCCTGTTTCAGCT
>UOFP01000193.1_pt1 | contig 23451 bp, 17 predicted proteins | sample 1988921 | NCBI WGS metagenome assembly UOFP01 (sample SAMEA4712195, study PRJEB27164) | hydrothermal vent metagenome | biome: marine basaltic hydrothermal vent biome; feature: marine hydrothermal vent; material: mineral | place: Pacific Ocean | collected 2011-06-14/2011-07-23 | depth 1719 m | reverse complement strand
GTCTTTTTGCCCGCTCTGTCTAGGCAAGTATTCGTTGCGTAGCCCACTATGCGCCCAATACCTGCCTAGACAGAGCGAACAAAAATCCGGTGCAATAACGGTACTTTAATTTTTTCTACATCCCTAATAACATGGTTTTCGACGGTGATCTTCCGACAAAGGACTTTCACCCTCATGAGTTCATGCCGCTGGGCATGGTGTTAATGTGACCTCAGTCACTATTGATGATTCTGTTTTGCAGGTTCCTATGTCCGATATTCATACCGCCTTACAACAACACTTTGGTTTTAATCAGTTCAACGCCGGGCAAGAGCAGGTGATTAACCACCTATTGGCGGGTGACTCTGCGACCGCGATCTTTCCAACCGGGGGCGGCAAGTCATTGTGTTATCAGTTACCGGCGTTGTTACTACCGGGTCTTACGCTGGTGGTCTCTCCCTTGATTGCGTTGATGAAAGATCAGATTGATGCACTGCAAAAACGCGGGATTGCCGCTGCCCGCCTGGATTCAACCCTGTCGGCTGATGAGTACCGTGAAATTGTTAATCAAGCGCGGGATAATCAACTCAAGCTGCTGTATGTGGCACCGGAGCGTTTCAATAATGAACGCTTTCGCCAAACCATTGAACGGTTGTCGATCTCTCTGTTTGCGGTGGATGAAGCGCACTGCATTTCGGAGTGGGGGCACAATTTTCGTCCCGACTATTTAAAGCTGCCAGCGTTTGCCCAGCGTTGTGGTGCTGAGCGAATGTTGGCGTTAACGGCGACGGCGACCCCGCAGGTGCAGCAGGATATCTGTCGTGTGTTTAACATCAAACCCGAATGCATGGTGTGCACCGGCTTCTACCGCCCCAACCTGACACTACTGAGCCACAATGTCAGTGCACAGAACCGTGATGAAATGCTGCGTTCACGCCTGCATACCAACCCCGCCGGGGCCAGTATTGTCTACGTTACCCTGCAGCATACTGCTGAAGAGGTGGCTCAACAGCTTGCTGATTCGGGCTTTCCTGCGCGGGCTTATCACGCCGGGCTTAAAACAGAGCTGCGAGTTGAGGTGCAGGAGTGGTTTATGGCATCTGAGCACGCTGTTGTGGTGGCAACCATCGCTTTTGGTATGGGGGTTGATAAGGCGAATATCCGTGCGGTTTATCACTACAACCTGCCGAAAAGTCTTGAAAACTATGCTCAGGAGATTGGCCGTGCTGGACGGGATGGCCAGCCGTCGGTCTGTGACATGTTGGTATGTGCGGATGACTTAACGGTGTTGGAAAACTTCATCTACGGTGATACGCCGACGCAAGCCTCGCTACAAAGTTTAGTCAACGATCTTTTTTCACAAGCTGAACAGTTTGACATCAGCAGCTATGAACTCTCCCGTCGCCATGATATACGGCCGCTGGTGCTGCGAACCCTGCTCACCTACCTGGAACTGGATGGTTATCTGCAGGCAGGTACCGCGTTTTATGCTAATTACCGTTTTAAGCCACTGCAAAGCTCTAAGGCGATTCTTGCCAATTTCCAAGGTGAAAAACAGGCCTTTATTGCCCAGATATTCCGCCAGGCCAGCAAGGCAAAAACATGGTTTGATATTGACCTGGATAAAACAGCCCAAACCATTGGCAGTAATCGTGAGCGTATTCTTCGCGCCCTCGATTATCTTGCGGAAAAAAACTACCTGGAGGTGAAGGTCTCAGGTGTGCGTAACCCCTATCGCCGCCTCAAAATGCCCGATAATCTCACCAACCTGGCGACAGAATTACATCAGCGAACCCTCAAGCGGGAACAGAGCGAACTGGCTCGCTTGCAGCAGGTTTTGGATCTTGCCAGTCTGCAAAGTTGTCAGGTGAATGCCCTGGCACACCACTTTGGTGACACACGCTCCCAGCCCTGTGGTCACTGTAGCTGGTGTCTTGAGGGCGTGACGGCTGAACCGATCAAACACCCGCAGGTCAATATTGAGTCCCCAGTGTGGCAGCAGCTGCAAGAGGCCCAGCAGCAGTATCCGATTTTAAATGATCCCCAGGTGCTTGCCCGCCTGTTATGTGGCATCAGTTCGCCACAATTAAGTCGCGAAAAACTGGGTAAACACCCGCTATTTGGCGCTTTGCAGCAGCTTCCCTTCAAGGCGGTGCTGACACATATCAGTGGTTAAGGAAGCTCTGAATAAGTCTGGTTAGAATTAGGCTGAGCGGGAATTGTTCTCATTTGTTTCAAAATGCGCAGTAGGGGCGACTAATATTTTTAATTTCACTGTGAAACCAATATGACGTGCAGGGATGCACTAATACAGCGGTGACAGGATGTCATGGAGCTGTCTTACACATCATCTCGCATTTCTATCTGGGGATCAGGGGTACCAGAAGATGTTGCGTTTGCACTTGGTTGGGAGTTTACGTTGGGGGTTGGAGAAGTAGCTGTTCATGCCAGTGGACTATTTCTAGGTAGCCTATTTTTTAGCGCAATTTTTTATCCGAAAATTACATTTGATATCGGCAGGTTATAGGCTACAAAAAAACCGTATACCCGGATATGCGCTGGCAAGGTCATAAATTTTGTCTAGCTTTGCAAGGGTGCCGCCCATTGAAAAGCCCCCATTAATTCCAGTTGTTATCATTTCTTCCCCCTAGCCTTGTTCATAAGGGATGTAGAATTCATTAAAATACCGCTCTTACTGGTCTTTTTGCCCGCTCTGTCTAGGCAAGTATTCGTTGCGTAGCCCACTATGCGCCCAATACCTGCCTAGACAGAGCGGGCAAAAATCCGGTGCAATAACGGTACTTTAATTTTTTCTACATCCCTAACAGGTTTTCATGGGACAAATACGTCTACAGTCATTAGAGCGGGGGAGTCCACACAAGTTACTGTTTTTGAGGGTGTACGACTCTAAGCCCCGTGATGATTTCTAACCTGAAGGATGGACTTCATCTAAAAGTAGTTGGACGGTATTAAGCAGCTTTTTACGCTGAAACAGCAACTGCAAGCGGTTCCCACCACATTGTCGCCATAAGATAACCGCACGCATACCCGCAAGCAGAAGCGCTCGTACTTTGTTTGCATTGTCCGGGTTGTTCAGGTGGCCGTGTTCGCCATCAATCATGATTTTGGGTTGAATGGTGCTGATGGTGTCGGAGTAGAGCCCGCCTAAATTAGCGATGACATTTTCATGGGTCGATGAAAAATGTTCCGCCTGGGCGATGGCCGTCTCGATCCCTTGTGCCAGATGTTGTTGTATTTGTGGTTGTTTGTTTAATTTGCGTTCAAGGCCCATCAAGCTGAGCACATAGCGGGTCACTTCCATGTCCAGTGGGCTCTTATTTGAGATTTGTTGACTGATCACTTTCAGGCCGTAACCAACCCCCTCCAATCCACCGTATATCGCTGCGGTACTTTCAGCATCGGTGACCAGTATGCTCTCAATTGAGCATTTGAAGGGCTCGCTTTCAACCTGACCGTGACGAGCAATTTGCTGTACTAGCGTTGTGGCCTGGTAAAGTGCCGCGAGGGCGATAACACGTTCTTCTATGGTATGTTGGCTCATCATTTTTCACCTGATGGGTTGCTGCAGGAGGGAGTATTGGCGCTTTCAATAATGCCGCCACCCAGGCATTCTTCGCCTTGATAAAAAACAACGGATTGCCCTGGTGTGACGGCACGTTGTGGCTGATCAAATTCAACGGTGATGCGCTCATCGTCAATTGAGGTGATATGACACGCCTGGTCTGGTTGGCGATAGCGTGTTTTTGCCTGGCAGCGCAGTGGAATTGACGGTGTTATGCCCGTTGTCCAGTGCAGTTGGCTCGCGTTTAACCGGTTGCTGAAGAGCCAGGGATGATCGTGCCCCTGGGCCACCACCAGGGTATTGTTCTCCAGCTCTTTGCCGACCACAAACCACGGATCACCACTGCTGTCATTGCTGCCGCCGATGCCGAGGCCCTGCCGTTGACCCAAGGTGTAATACATCAACCCTTGGTGCTCGCCCATTGGGGTGCCTTCCGGGGTGATCATTGGACCCGGTTTGGCCGGTAGATAGCGGCTGAGGAATTCACGAAAATTACGCTCACCAATGAAACAGATGCCGGTGCTATCTTTTTTATCTGCATTGACGAAATTGTGTTTTTTAGCGATACGGCGAACCTCGGGTTTGTCGATATCGTTAAGTGGAAACAGGGTACGTGACAGCGCCTCTTGCCCTAGGGTGTAGAGAAAATAGGTCTGGTCCTTATTTTGGTCAAACGCTTTCATCAGGCGAAAATAGCCATCTCGTTTTTCAATGCTGGCGTAGTGTCCGGTTGCGATGTAGTCGGCACCCAGTTCAAGTGCATGTTGCAGAAACAGTTTAAATTTGATCTCTTTGTTGCACATGACATCCGGGTTGGGGGTGCGTCCGGCGCGATACTCGTCCAGGAAATAGCTGAAAACATTATCCCAATACTCTTTTACAAAGTTGCGCGGATAGAGGGGGATATCAAGTTGTTGGCAGATTTTTTTAACATCAATAAAATCATGTTCAGAGTCGCAGTAATCACCCTCATCCTCATCGTCCCAGTTTTTCATGAACAACCCCTGCACGCTGTAGCCCTGCTCTTGCAGCAGCAGGGCACTGACAGCAGAGTCGACACCGCCGGAGAGGCCGATAATGACACGCTCTTCTCTGTTGCTCTGTTTGCCCATGTTCATTCCTGAGGTTGAGAATGGCGGTTATTGTAAAGCAATATAGTGTTGGGGTGATTACTGTTTTTTAGCAAAACGTTTTTTGCCTCGTGAGTATTTTTTTCGAGGGGCAGGGGTGGGTATATCAACCTCAATCAATCGGTAGCGCTCTGGTTCGATGTTTTTCAAATTCCACTGGCCAATGGCGTAACGCACCAGACGCAGTGTGGGCAAGCCAACGGCGGCGGTCATTCGCCGTATTTGGCGATTACGCCCTTCACGAATTTTGATCTCTAACCAATGGGTCGGAATATTTTTGCGTTCACGAATCGGCGGGTGACGTGGCCAGAGCAAGGGGGCTTTAATACACCGAACTTTGGCAGGCAAGGTGATGCCGTCATTAAGGATCACACCTTGCCGCAGTGTATTCAGCATCGCTGGCTCAGGTATCCCTTCAACCTGAACCCAGTAGATTTTCTCCATTTTTTTCTTTGGGTGGGCAATTTCATGTTGCAGTGCGCCACAATCAGTTAACAACAACAACCCCTCACTGTCCTTGTCCAGTCGCCCGGCAGGGTAAACGTTGGCTATACTGATGTAAGTGGATAGCGCGATGCCGTGTGCGCTATCGGAAAATTGGCTCAAAACACCACAAGGTTTGTTAAAAAGTATCAGCTTTGCCATGGGGGCGATGGTACACAGGTTGACGGGGTCTTTTCTAATGTTTTTTGCCAAGTGCACGATGCAGTAGGGAGCGATAACATCTGTTTCGCGCAATGAATAGTAATGGCGTAAAAATTGCCTCTTGGTTTACCGTAAGGGATGTAGAAAAAATTAAAGTACCGTTATTGCACCGGATTTTTGTTCGCTCTGTCTAGGCAGGTATTGGGCGCATAGTGGGCTACGCAACGAATACTTGCCTAGACAGAGCGGGCAAAAAGACCAGTAAGAGCGGTATTTTAATGAATTCTACATCCCTAACCTCTTTTGTCATTATTTCAAGGTGATCACCACAATGAAAAAATCAGCACGTTTGGCTTCTGTTGTGAAAATGGCAGAATCTGAAGAGCATAAGGCGATGCAGGCGTATGGGCAATGCCAGCAGCAGCTGGAGGAGCATAAGGGGCGCTTGGGGCAGTTGGTAGAGTACCGCAGTGAATATCTGGCACAATTTCACGAGCGTGCAGGAGAGGGTATTTCAGTCAGGCAGATGCAGAGCTATCGCGCTTTTATTTCTCAACTTGACCGCGGGATTGAGGAGCAGGGCAGAGTGATTGATGCCATGAAACTGGATCTTGAATCAAAGCGCCGTGAGTGGTTTGGCAAACGAACTAAAACCCAGGCTATTGATAAAGTAGTCGAGCAACATATTACGAACGAACAGGTGTTGGATAATAAACGTGAGCAAAAAGAGAGTGATGAGATTTCACAGATCTGCAGTGGTGGCCAGGTTGTGTTTGATTAAGTTGAGAGTGATGAAAAAATACCGTTTGTTGTGAATGGTGAGCGGACTTTCAGTCCAAGAACAACCTGTATGCTTTTAGGGCATAGTGATGTTGCTTGTGAAACAACGGTAATAGCCAAAAAATGGCATGAATAATGAATCAATATATGGCATATAGAATTATGTGAGTTGAGATCATTATGCTGGAGCAACATGCTTTAGTGGTTGCTACATCCTTGAACCTGTCCGAGAAGAGGAACCCGCTTCCCCTTGCCACGGCCCCTGTTCTTAAACAGCCGCCTGATGGTTTATCAAACTTTCAGCAACGGGGTAATCAGCAGGCGTTATTTGCACAAATTCTAAAAAATGACTTGGTTGCACCACAATCTCCTGAATCAATTAAGCCGTTAACCTCTGTGAATCGTTCTCAAACTGAATTAAGTGATGAGGCGCTCAAACAACTGGTAACTGATTTAAAACAACTATTTTCTGCTTCGGATCTCGCCACATCCGGGGCGGTGGAATCCCCATCGGCTGATAACACGGAGTTACAATTTGCGGGTGAATCGGGAGAACCCACTGGCACTGTCGAATTAAATAGGATTGCTGACGTTGTCGCATCAACGCCATCAGTAACAGAAGGTGTCACAACACCAGAACATCGGCAATTTCCCAGGCCGGGTGGCAATGAGTTGCCACCGCCGTCGCAATACTCCTCTTTAGAATCCACATTAATGGTGCTCGACCAATTGTCACCTGAACAGTTCGATGAGGTGATGGCCCAATTACCTGAAATGGCCGCATCGTTGAAGAAAAACCTGACAACCGAAGGGCACCCAACGTTTTCCAACGTGACACTAAAAAATGTCACGGTAATTAACGGGCAGCTGGTGAGTGGCAACAGCTCACCGGCATCGGCAATGCTCACCACCGCAGGTGAGGGGGGCGACATAACAGCTGAAAACAGACGGGGGGAACAATTGGTCACAGCCCTGGCAAATAATGGCCATTCAACGACTGTTAATGTGACTCAATATCGAGCACAAATGTTGCAAAATGCCCGCAATATGGCTGAAGGAAAAACAAATTCCAATGGCGAAATATCTTCTTCAACACAGCTCGATAGTGGTCAAGGAAATAAATCACAGCAACATGATCGATTGATGGCTGCGGTGTCGGCAATGCGTCAGGAGCTGGTAACGGAGCGACATGCCGTTGATGTCCGCCAGCGAACACTGTTGAACGAACAGCTGAACAGCTCTGCGGTGCTAAGTGACACAGAAGAGGGCACGTTAGATGGGTTTGCCTCGATCACAACCCCCTCAATAACAGGCAGCCAGGCGGTCACTACCGCTATCAATCTGCCAGTTCAACACCCTCGCTGGGGTACGGCGGTATCGGAAAAAGTGGTCTGGATGATGAATGCTCAAATCAAAGAGGCGTCTATCAAGTTAAACCCCGCAAGCCTGGGCTCTATTGAAATAAAACTATCGCTGGTTGATGACCAGGCTAATGTGACATTTAACGTGCTGACATCACAGGCTAAAGAGGCGTTAGATAGTGCATTGCCCCGGCTGAGGGAGATGTTGGCAGAGAGTGGAATAGCGCTTAATGACACCCATGTTTCCGATCAATCTGAACATCAAGATAATGAACCACACGAGTCACTGGAAAATTCGGCTCATCAAGCAGGTGAACAGCGCAGTCACCCTGATGAACCCATTGCCCAGGGTGTTATGGAGGTTAATGCTCAAACCGGTGTCGACATATATATATGAATGGAGCTAAAGCTATCTCCATTTAAAACGATAAGAGAGAGGGTGATCTGTACTGGGTCACTATTCTCCGAAATAACCCGGTTAAACGAAGCGAGGGATTAGCAAGTGAGTGACGCTGGAACAATAACGGTCAATTGTGGTGATACGCTGGATATTTCACGGGTAGGCGAACTTTATACCGAGCTTGAGATGATCATCAATGAAAAAAAAGCCATTGAATTTGATGCCAGTGAAATAGAGCGAATCGATACATCAGGTTTACAGCTATTACTCTCTTTTTACCAAAAAATAAAGAGTTCAGGGTTTGATTTTCACTGGATATCCCCATCAGAGCACTTACTTCGTTCAGCAAGTTTAGTGGGATTAGACAAACTACTGGGGCTTTCGGAATAACGTTGATTGTTACGGCTGAAAAGCTGAGCTTTATGAGGGATTTAAAAAATGGCAAAGATACTCGCAGTTGATGATTCAGCCTCTATGCGCCAGATGGTTGCTTTTACCTTAAAAAGCGCCGGCCATGAAGTGGTTGAAGCTGTTGATGGAAAAAATGCGCTAGATATTGCAAGAAAGCAGTCATTTAACCTGGTAATCACCGATGTCAATATGCCGAATATGGATGGCTTAACGCTGACAAAAGAGTTGAGAGGGCTGGCAAACTTTAAATTCACCCCCATTCTCATTTTGACCACGGAGGCGGGGGGCGACAAAAAAGTTAAGGGCAAGGCCGCAGGCGCAACCGGCTGGTTGGTTAAACCCTTCAATCCTGAACAGCTGCTATCGACGATCAAGCGCGTACTGGGTTGAAACCGCCATGACCATTGACCTATCCCAATTCAAGCAGACCTTCATAGAAGAGAGCCTCGAAGGGCTCGACATTATGGAATCGACACTGCTTAACCTTGATGTGGGTGAGGCAGACCTGGAAGCGATTAATACCATCTTCAGAGCGGCCCACTCCATCAAGGGGGGCAGTGGCACATTTGGCTTCAACGATATTGCATCGTTTACCCACGTATTGGAAACCCTGTTAGATCAAACACGCGCTGGCGAACGTGAGGTTACCGCACCGGCCATCGAATTATTGCTGGCATCCGTTGACTGTTTGCGGGAGATGATCAATGCACTTCAGGATGATGATGGCAGTTACGACGAAGAGCAGGTCGCTTCTGTTCAGGAAAAACTGGAAACAATGCTGCATGGCGATGGCAATAAAGACAGCAGTACGGAAACCATAACAGCAGAAGCTGACTCTACAATAACCAAAGAAGAGAGTTCACAGCTAACCATCGGGTGGTTGATCAAGTTCGCACCGCACCCGGATATGTTACGCACTGGAAATGATCCCGTGCTGATGTTTCGTGAGCTTGAAGGTTTAGGTTCGTTAGAAGTTGATGTTGATATTGAGTCTCTACCTGGCTTTGAAAACCTTCTGGCTGAAGATGCGTGTTTAAGCTGGGAAGTTCGACTGACTACCGATGCAACAAAAGAGCAAATAGAAGAGATCTTCTCTTGGGTTGATGATGAATGCGACCTGGAGATAACCGCCCTGACAACCGGGGGTGAAGCCTTAGATGCCGATACGGCAACAGAACCAGAGCTCATCACTGAGGTAAAAGAGGTTGCCACAACCGTCGCGCCAATCACCAAAAAACCGGCTAAAAAAACAGCCACAAAGCGTTCGACACCAACTGAGGCAACCTCAATTCGAGTGGGCACCGATAAAGTTGATGCACTGATTAATCTGGTTGGTGAATTGGTGATTACCCAGTCGATGTTGAGTCAATTGGGTGAAGAGTTCGACATGAGCAAGATTGAAAAATTGCGTAATGGCCTCGCTCAGCTTGAACGAAATACCCGTGAAATGCAGGAAAACGTACTGCGCATTCGCATGTTACCCATCAGCTTCTCATTTAACCGCTTCCCTCGACTGGTGCATGATCTTACCCAAAAAATGGGTAAAAAGGTCGACCTGAAAATGTCAGGTGAACAGACTGAACTTGATAAAACCGTGATGGAAAAAATAGGTGATCCGCTGGTTCATCTGGTACGAAATGCCCTCGATCACGGCATCGAAAGTCCGGAAGAGCGCATTGCTGCTGGCAAAGATCCAGTGGGCACCCTCCAGTTAAATGCCTACCACAAAGGCGGCAACATTATTATCGAGATTTCAGATGATGGAGCCGGTATCAACAAACAACGTGTTCTCGATAAAGCGGTGCAAAGTGGCATTATCAACTCAGCAGACGAGATGTCGGATGATGCACAAATATTTGACCTTATTTTTGCCGCCGGTTTTTCCACAGCAGATGTGGTCAGCGATGTCTCCGGTCGTGGTGTGGGCATGGATGTAGTGAAGAAAAACATTAAAGCACTGGGTGGCGCTATTGAAATCACCTCCCAGGAAGGCAAAGGCAGTACCTTCAGTATTCGTTTACCACTGACATTGGCCATTCTTGATGGTCAATTGGTGCGTGTTGGTGAAGAGGTTTATATCATTCCTCTCATCTCCATTGTCGAATCACTGCAAATAGACAAGCAGGCAGTTAACCGCTTGGCGGGCAAGTCGGAAGTCTACCGTCTGCGTGATGACTACATCTCGATTATTCGACTTTATAATCTGTTTGGCGCAAAACCCGACAGCATTGACCTGGAAAAAGGGTTGCTGGTTGTTGTCGAGGGTGATGGCCAGAAGGTTGGTCTGTTTGTTGATGATCTACTGGGCCAACAACAGGTTGTGATTAAAAGCCTGGAATCAAACTTTAAACAGGTTGATGGCGTATCTGGCGCCACAATATTAGGCGATGGAACCGTCGCATTGATTATGGATATTGGCGGTTTAATTGACCTCTCCAACACCCTGAAAAAAGATTCTAGCGATGGCGCAGTTGCCTGAGGAGCACTTTATGGATACAGCACAACGATTCGATAGTGACAGCATCATCGCCAATGGCAACGGGCATGAGCAGTACTTAACGTTCATGCTGGCTGGCGAAGAGTACGGTGTTGACATCCTTCGTGTACAGGAGATCAAAGGGTGGGACAACGCCACTCGTATTCCTAACACGCCTGATTATGTTCAGGGTGTCATTAACCTGCGGGGCACCATCGTGCCAATTATTGATCTCCGCATGCGATTCAATTTAGAAAAGCTGGAGTACGGCCCGACCACGGTGGTTGTGGTGCTGAAAGTTGAATCTGAAAACAAACATCGCACCATGGGCATTGTTGTCGACGGGGTATCCGATGTTTATAGCATCAGTGCCGATGAGCTGAAACCAGCACCTGAGTTTGGTGATGATGTGAATGCCGAATTTGTTAAGGGGCTGGCGACCATAGATGAAAAAATGGTGATTATGCTGAACATCGACAAACTGCTTAACTCACGTGAATTAAGCGTTTTGGATAGCGCCGCCAGCGAGAAATAAACGGCTATGCGGGTGATTGCCGTAATGAACCAAAAAGGTGGAGTGGGCAAAACAACCACCACACTTAATTTAGCCCATGCATTGGCTAAACAAGGTAAACGCCTGTTGGTCATTGACCTTGACCCCCAAGCCCAGCTTGGCTTGGGCTTTGGTTATCGAGACGGCGACAACAGCATCGACAGGGTATTTTTGGATGCAGCACCCATTTCAGCGGTACGGGTAAAAGTACGGGAGAGAATTGACCTGATTTCAGCGGGAAAATCACTGGCAGAGGTGGAGTCTCTTAAACATGACCAGCAAAGTCGTCTGGGCTGGCGCTTGAACGACGCATTAAAATCAGACGATGTTGATTATGACTTTATCTTGATGGATTGCCCACCCTCATCAGGTGTACTGAGTGTCAATGCACTGTTTGCAGCAAAAGAGGTCATTATCCCTGTTTCAAGTGACTACCTGGCACTGCACGGTGTTTCGAGAATGTTATCCATTTTTATTCGCCTGGAAGAGGTGTTGAAACGTAAATTCACCAAACACTTTGTGATGACCCGCTACCACAGCCGTCGCAAGCTATCAAAAGAGGTGTTACAGAAGCTTCAAGAGTATTTTTCAGGGCAGCTATTAGCCACATCGATTCATGAATGTGTCGCATTGGCAGAAAGCCCAAGCTTCGGAAAGACCATCTTTGAATACAGTGCCAGCAGTCGGGGAGCTGAAGATTACCGTCTGTTAGCAGAAGACCTGTTGCAGGGGAGAACCCTCTAACCCCCATGCACCGCAACATATTATTGGTGCGTAAAACGCACCCTACCTCTGGGTAGGGTGCATTCCATGCACCGCAACAAGGCGAGCTTCGCTGATCCGCCAATATAAACTGGACAACGTACTAATGGCGACAAAAAAGACAAGCAAAATGGGATTTGATCCGCTCTCCTGGATGCAGGATGACGACTTTGAAGCAGATGCAACTCAAGATCAAAAAAACCAGCACGAAGAGAGACCGGCAGAGTCGGATAAACCGGCGGCAGGTAGCGCAGCAAAATGCCACGCCACGCCACACAAGAAAGCAGCAACAACCCGACGTCGCACAATAGTTAACGCCAATCAAAAGGGGAAGGGAGAAATGGCTAGCAAAAATGACGATTTGATGTCACATCTGGGAATGATGAATGACATCCTTGAACATGCACCGATGAACATCATGATGGCGGATATTGATGAAAATATTATTTTCGTTAATAAAAAGGCGCGTGACACCCTGATTGGCCTCGAATCTGAACTGCAAAAATATCTCCCTGGTTTTAAAGCCGCAGACGTTGTGGGTGGCAGTATCCACCGCTACCACCAAGACCCCTCTGTTATCAAGGCACTGCTATCTGGATTAGGGCCGGGTTCAAAACGCAACGGCTTCATTACGCCGGGGCCGTTTGTATTTGAACATGAGACACGTCCGCTTTATAACGAAAAAGGCGATAAAATGGGCTATGTGGTGCAGTGGCATGACATTACCCAGCAGCGCGCTGAAGAGAGCGACATTGCTCGTCTCACCTCGGCAATTGAGGGTTCAACAACCGCGATGATGATGTGTGATATGACGGGTGATATTACCTACGCTAATCCGGCGGTCACCACCCTGTTATCTCGCCATCAAGAGGCTCTTCGGCAGTTTTTCCCAGGCTTTGAGGCCCGCAATCTTGTTGGAATGAACTTCGATCAATTCCATAAAAACCCAGCTCACCAGCGCATGTTGATTGTTGACCCGGCTAACATGCCTTACAGCAACAACATCAAAGTGGGTGCACTTGAATTTAAACTGACATTAAGTGCGATTATCGACCCGCAAGGTGGACAAATCGGTTGTACGTTGGAGTGGGTCGATATTACAGAAGAGATGGATGCCCAGCGTCAGATTGAAAAACTGATTAATAATGCAATTAACGGTGTGATTGATGAACGGATTGATACCACGGCATACCACGGTTTTATGCGCGATACGGGTAATGGGATCAATAAACTGCTGGATGCGGTCATCACACCACTGCGTGAAGCCATACGTGTCGCTCAATGCATGTCGGAAAATGACCTGACACAGCTAATGGAAGGTGAATACAACGGAGAATATGCGACGCTTCAAGAGTCGATGAATGGCTCAATATCGACACTCCAGGCCACGGTTTCCGAGATTCGTCGATCATCGAAAAATATTTCAACCGCCTCGTCTGAAATTGCCCAGGGTAATGCCGATTTAAGCCAGCGCACGGAAGAACAGGCCGCTTCGCTGGAAGAGACCGCCTCGTCAATGGAAGAGTTAACCAGCACCGTTAAGCAGAATGCCGATAATGCACGTGAAGCAAACATGCTAGCGTCAACCACCCGGCAACAGGCGGAAAAGGGGGGCGAGGTGGTTAATCATGCGATTGACGCCATGGCAGAGATAAACAACAGCAGTAGAAAAATTGCCGACATCATTGGCGTTATTGATGAAATTGCCTTTCAAACCAACCTATTAGCGCTGAATGCTGCAGTAGAAGCAGCCAGAGCGGGTGAACAGGGAAGGGGCTTTGCCGTCGTTGCATCCGAAGTGCGCAACCTAGCACAACGGAGTGCGGCCGCTGCAAAAGAGATTAAGGTACTAATTAAAGACAGTGTCGCCAAGGTTGAAGATGGCACTCATCTGGTTGATGAATCCGGCAATACACTGCAAGAGATTGTCACCATGGTGAAAAAAGTCAGTGACATCATCTCTGAAATTGCAGCAGCCAGTCAGGAGCAGTCACAGGGTATTGAACAGGTCAATAAAGCGATTACGCATATGGATGAAGCGACGCAGCAGAACGCAGCGTTGGTGGAAGAAGCCGCAGCGGCCAGCGAATCGCTGGATGAGCAGTGTCACTCGCTGAATCAGATGGTTCGAGTCTTTAAACTTCTCGACAAGGATGAGGAAGAAGATTATTCCGTTACCCCGGAGGCTGCACCCGTCGTCTCCAGTTCGGCAACATCATCCGTGACGCCAACAGCGCCGATAAGTAGAGCGCGGGCTAAACCGCTAACGGCACCAACGCATAACGCTAACATGGATTCGGATGATGAATGGGAAGAGTTTTAACCGGGAAGAGCGTGAGTTTGAGCTGACGAATCGGGACTTTGAACGGCTCAAAAAGATTGTTGGTGAACAGACCGGGATCGTACTCACAGATGGCAAGCGTAACATGGTCTACGGGCGCCTGGCGCGGCGTCTGCGCGCCCTGAACATTGATAGTTTTTTACATTATATTCAATTAATCGAATCGGATGAAGATGAACTCATCAACTTCATCAATTCGGTGACAACAAATTTGACCTCTTTTTTCCGTGAAAACCACCATTTTGACTATCTGCGCGACACGGTACTGCCTCAGTTATTGGTCAATAATCAAAATACGCGAAAAATTCGCATTTGGTCTGCCGGTTGCTCTACCGGAGAGGAGCCTTACTCGCTGGCGATGACAGTGAGTGAATTTTTTGAAAACCACCCCAACTGGGATGTGAAGATTCTGGCCACCGATATTGATACTAAAGTGATTGCGCAGGCGGCGAGTGGTATTTATACCGCAGAGCGTATTGATGGTCTGAATGAAAGTCTTATCAAACGTTGGTTTGTGAAAGGAAAAGGTGAAAAAAACGGCATGGTGAAAGTGCGCCGGGAATTACAAGCTCTGATCGATTTTAAACAATTAAACCTGCTCCATTCGTGGCCAATGACAGGGCCGTTTGATCTGGTTTTTTGCCGTAATGTTGTTATCTATTTTGACAAACCGACCAAGATTAAGTTGTTTGACAACTACGCCGATAAACTGGTGAACAAGGGGCACCTGTTCATCGGGCACTCCGAAACTCTGTTTAAAATCAGTGATCGCTTTGATTCGTTGGGCGGAACAATTTACCAGAAGAAAAATTAATGAACAGCACGTTTAGAGAACCCACGCGCCCTATGCTTGATCCGCTGCCGGGTTTTGATGGCATCAACCGTTATTGGGATAAATACCACGGTAAATATGTCGCCAAAATCCTGCCGGGCGAGTGCTATGTGACGGTCAATGATGAGCTGGTGGTAACCGTTTTGGGTTCGTGTATCTCAGCCTGTATTCGTGACACCGTTTTTGGTATTGGTGGAATGAACCATTTCATGCTGCCAAGCTTGGGCAACAGCCGCAAAGGAAGTTGGCTAAGTGAGGCTAACCGCTACGGAAACTTTGCCATGGAACACCTGATCAATGAAATTCTGAAAAACGGTGGTGAGCGGCGTAATCTTGAAATAAAGCTTTTTGGTGGTGGCAAGATCGTTAAAAATATGTCTGATATTGGTCAATGGAATATTGAATTTGTCATTGATTACTTGAAGGCCGAGTCACTCAACATCAAAGCCCAAAGTTTGGGTGATATTTATCCAAGGAAAATCATCTATTTTCCGATGACAGGGAGAGTGAAAATGAAAAAGCTTCAAAGCATGCACAACGATACGATCATTAGACGTGAAGTTGATTACTACGACTCGCTTAAAAGCAAACCAGTAAGCGGTGATATTGAGCTTTTTTGAGTGTTGTCACTATTCAGCGTGTTTAGATTGTGCCTCAAATCGAGGCATTTTTGCACGCAAAGAGGGTGCATATAAGGCATATATGTAACCGATTGAGTACAAAAATAACGACGAGTTGGGGGAAAAGTTGAATTCCAATCATAAAATCAAAGTCCTTATTGTTGATGACTCGGCGCTTGTTCGGCAAATACTGAGCGAAATCCTGAATGCAGCGCCAGGTATTGAAGTCATTGGCACCGCAGGTGATCCGTTAATCGCCAGAGATAAAATCAAGGCACTTAATCCCGATGTGATTACCCTGGATATCGAGATGCCAAAGATGGATGGCATCACTTTTTTGCGTAATTTGATGCGATTGCGCCCGATGCCGGTGTTGATGATCTCAACACTCACTGAAAAGGGCGCAGATGTTACCCTCGAAGCCCTGGAGCTTGGTGCGGTTGATTATATCGCCAAACCAAAGATTGACCTGCGTGAAAACCTGACCGCATTTAGCGACGATATTATCGAAAAGGTAACATTAGCGGCAACCGCTAACTTACGCCACCACCAAAACACCTCAAAAGAGTCAGCATCAACAACACCGGTTACCTGTAAACGCAGTTTTAAATTCACCAACCGGCTGATTGCAATGGGCTCATCAACCGGCGGACCCGAAGCACTCAAAGAGGTGTTAATTCGTCTGCCGGCAGATTGTCCTCCTATCCTTATTGTCCAGCACATACCAGAAGCCTTCAGTGGCCCCTTCGCCCGTCGCATGGATAGCTGCTGCACGGTAACGGTTTGTGAAGCAAAGGATGGGCAAAAAATTTCTCCAGGCCATGTTTATGTCGCGCCAGGAAACAGCCACTTAAGAATCAAAAAAACCAGTGACGGCCTAGTTTGTCATTTGGGGAAAGATGACAAAATTAACCGACATCGCCCCTCAGTTGAAGCACTGTTTGATTCAGTTACCGAATATGTGGGTAAAAAAGCGGTCGCTGTGATGCTCACCGGCATGGGAGCAGACGGTGCCGACGGAATGAAACGGCTCCACGACAGTGGAGCCTACTGCATCGCCCAGGATGAAAAAACCTCCGTGGTCTGGGGCATGCCGGGCGAAGCGGTAAAACGCGGTGCCACAGATGAAGAGCAGCCCCTTGAAAAAATGGCCCAACGAATCATGACGCTTGTCTCTCAAGATTAGTCTCAATCCCCAGATAGAAAACCCTAAAACGTAAAAAGCCTTGCCTGGATGCAATTTTTTATACCGAAGTCTGTGAACCCGGTTCTCCGATGAAATAATTGCCACCCCCCACCCCCCTAAATTTGAAGAAAAGAGTTGGATAAGCCCAGTTTTGTGAACAAGGTCACACTAAAACCCCAGCGGAAAGCTTTTTAAATAGCCGATAATAGCCGCATTGCCCGATGGGCTGTCAAATTGGGATTATCAAGAATGAAGTGTGTTGTATCGAGTCTGTTTGGCGATGATTTAAGTAAATATTTCAATTTTTTTTCTGGCAAGATTTTCAGCGTTTTCCCCGGCCTTATTTTACTATTGCTCTTAGGAAGTGGACCTGTACAGGCTAAGCCCGATGTAACTTTCGTGGATCAATCCAATATCTCGAATACGAATGTCGCGATGACTTTCGCTCAGGTATTTTCTCAGGGTGATATCCCTGCCGGTTCGAGTGTGAAGGTGAATGTTGGTGGCAACCCTCTATTGACCCAGGTGGATGATAAAGCCACTCACCCTGATGGTTCACTGCGCCATGCCGTCATTACAACCCGGTTGCCCGCTCTGGGTGCCGGGCAATCCCTTGCAGCAGAATTGGTTACCTCTAACTCGGTGATAGAGGGAGAGGCCGTTAGCGCAGCAGAGGTGTTGGCTAGCAGTTTTGATGCGGTAATTGAGCTGACTCTGGATGGGGTTGTTTATACCGCATCAGCACGGGATGCATTGTCGGACGACAACAGCCGACGCTGGCTTGAAGGGCCTCTGGTGACCGAGTTTACACTTAAGCGTTCCTTCACTGCAGGCGATGGCTCAATACATCCTCACTTGATGGCGCGTTTCGACGTACGTGCCTACCAGGGGCTGGGGAGTGTGCGAGTGGATGCGATTGTGGAGAACAACTGGATCTATGTGCCTGACCCCAGCAACTTTACCTATGATGCCCGTGTGCTTATTGGCGGAGCGGAGGTCTACAGCCTGACTGAACTCACCCACTATCGACGTGCCCGTTGGCATAAAGTTTTCTGGTGGGGTAGTGAGCAAAACGTTTATGTTCAACACGACACCCACTATCTCCAACAGACCAAGGCGGTTCCGCACTATGATCCGACCTTGATTGCGAAGGAGTCTAGTCTTGTGCAGATGGGCGAGAGTGTTTACTCCCCAATGGACAATGTTGATCTTCAGGTTTATATGCCGGCGGCAGGCGGAGACCCGGCTATCGGCCCGCTACCTCGCTGGGCCGCTTTGTATCTGATCAGTGGTGATGTGCGTGCTTACCGTGCTGTATTGGCGAATGGCGATGCCGGCGGCTCCTATTCCGCACACCCGCGTGATCAGTCGACAGATTATCCGGTCAGTATTGATGACCGCCCTAGATTGGGAAATAATTCCACTGGTGCCGATAAACCCCCCGCATGTACAGAAACGGGAACCGGGCCAGAAACATGGACATGCAGAAATCCATATACAGCGGATAGTGCCCACCAGCCCTCTATCGCCTACCTTCCTTATCTGTTAACCGGCGATCATTTCTATCTTGAGGAGCTGCTCTTCTGGGCAACCTACAATTTCACCAGCATGGGTTATTCCACGCGAGAAGAGGAGAGAGGCATTCTGAAAGGACAGGTTCGAGGGCAGGCCTGGTCGTTACGCACCTTGGGGCAAGCAGCGTACATCTTACCGGATGCCCATCCGATGAAGCCTTATTTTACTGAAAAACTGGCCAATAACCGTGAGCGATTAATGGCGTTTTATGTGGACAATCCAGAGGCGAATAAACTGGGAGTGGCACACAACTATCAGTCATTGGACTTCATAGCCAAGCCCTGGATGGATGATTTTTATACCTGGAGCCTGGCTTATCTGGTTGAGCTGGGTTTTACCGATTTTCTACCGGTTTTGGAGTGGAAATCGAAATACCCCATAGGGCGCATGACATCAGCGGATAATGAATATTGCTGGATCTTTGGTGCGGTCTATACCCATGACCTTGGGCCGGATACATCGGCGTGGGGCGGTAATCCGGATAACTGGTTTCAGAGCTTGTCAGAGGTCTATCAGGCAACCTATGAAAACTGGAAAAACGATGACGGTAGTCGTCTTCTCGACCAGCCCTGCGGTAGTGTTGAAATGGCGGCCTGGTTAAGCAAGAAGGGAGATCGCCGCTATGTCGCCAGAGAGATGTATGGGCATGCTTCCTCCCCCTTCGGTTATCCGGCCAATTCACAACCCGCTATGGCTGCGATGGTGGATGCCGAAATCCCGAATTCAGACTTGGCATGGAGACGTCTTTCGACCTCAGCCTCTCGCCCTGATTATTCAGGCTCGCCTCAATTTGCGGTTTCTCCCCGCCTGCTGAATCCGCAGGATCCCCGGCCGGATGTTAATTTTAGTGCTGACCGGGTCACGGTGCAGAGTGGCGAACAAGTGACACTGACATGGCAAGTGACCGAAGCAGACAGTTGCATCGCAAGTGGTGCCTGGGCGGGCAGCAAGACGCTCTCCGGCACCTTTGACACCGATCCCATCAATGCGACTACCACTTATACCTTGAGCTGCAATGGAACAGGGGGCGACACGGCACGTTCGGTGGTGATCTCTCTCAATAATCCAGCATCCCCGGCGATCAATCTCAGTGCCAGCCCGACCAGTATCGTTTCTGGTGGTACCACCACCCTCAGCTGGTCCAGCAGCAACGCTGACAGTTGTACTGCCAGCGGTGCCTGGAGTGGCGGCAAGGAGACCAGTGGCAGTCAGGTAGTGAGTCCTGTCAGTGATAGCACTTACACTCTAAGTTGTACCGGCAATGGCGGCAGTGCCAACACCTCTTTCGAAGTGACGGTTACCCCACCACCGGCATCACCGGATGATGGGAAGAGTGGCGACAAAGGCGGAGGTGGCTCTTGGGATTGGTCTCTGTTTTTACTCGGGCTAGTGATTGTGTGGCGTCGCCTGCGTGAGAGGTTGCTGGCAAAGCGTCGCTCCCCGCGACTCTTGCTCCAGGGCATTGCAGTCGCCTGTGTTATTGCTACAGCACCTGCCCAGGCCAGCACGCCGGGTCTGGTGCTCCATTGGGATTTTGATGCGGTCACAGATAAAACGATCAGTGATCTCAGTGGCTCGGGTAATCATGGCAAATCAAAGGAGATCCCAGAGCTAAACCCCGGCAAGCTGGGGCAGGCGATGACTTTTGATGATGTCCGGCGTGATAAAGTCGCTTTGGAAATAACTAACTTTCCTACTGAGGAACTGGGTTTTTCTGTCTGGGTACGCAGCACCGACACAAATGGCGGCAGTACCATCCTCTCTTACCGCTCCAGTGACCGAACGTCCAACTTGTTCAAGCTGGCGAACATACATAATTTACAGGTGTTTGTGAACGGTACCCACGTCAGAGATACAGCGGTGGCTGTAGGCGATGGTCAGTGGCACCACCTGGTGGTGAATTGGGCTCGTCGTAATGGTGAGTTGGCTATCTACAAAAACGGCATAGAAGTTTACCGAACCGTGGATATGAGTCGAACCCAGGCCATTTCTGCCTCTGGCTGGCTTGATGCTGCTTTGAATAAACGAAAATGGCATGAAGACTGGGGTGGTGCCTATAGCGGTGATATGGATGAACTGCGTATCTACAACCGCTTGCTTTCACCAGATGAAATTACCTGGTTGGCCAGTGCGACACCGCTAAGTGATAGCCAATCACCAGCAGCCCCATCCAACTTGCAGGCGGTCGCGGTATCGCCTCAAGAGTCCTATCTGCGTTGGGATGCACCGACCGACGATCACTTCGTTGCTGGTTACCGCGTTTATCGTGATGAGGTTCTGGTTGGAACAACCGGTGATACCTCCTTTATTGATGAAGGCATGACGCAGGGCAACATCCACAACTATACGGTGGTGGCATTCGATGGAGCCGACAACCGCTCGGTTGCCTCGGCAGAAGTTGTTGTCCAGTCGCCAGCCTCCGGCAGTGTGCTGGATTCCCTGCCTCCAGGGCATTGGTACGAAATCAAGGATTCGAGCATCTGGGTACAACTCGGTGTTAAATATCGTGTTATGGATCCCTGGAGTGGCGGGCTCTATGATTCCAATCGTGATCGCCTGGTGGTTTGGGGCGGTGGACACCTGGACTATGATGGCAATGAACTGTATGCCTTTGACTTTGACAGCTTCCGCTGGCTTCAGCTAACCCAGAAAACACCCCAGGAACAGAGAATAAAGAGTGTGGATGTCTACGCGGACGGCTTGCCCTCTTCGCGTCACACCTACGACGGTTTACAGTACATTCCAACCATAGACCGCCTGTTCTCCTCGGGTGGCTCTATTTGGGGTTCCGGAGGGTGTTCCGGGGGAACCTGGTTGTACGATTTCAGTGCGGTACCCGCTGAATCGGGTTGGCAGAATATTGAGGATGACCGGGGTGGCTGCGCCATGGTTTCGGCCTATGACTCAGCGACAGGACATGTTTGGTATGGCATGGGCAGTAATTTGCACGAGTTCGATCCGTTGAATCTCTCTGCCCCCTGGACCAAACGTTCCAGTACGATGGTTTCTCATATGTATATGACAGCAGCCATCGACCCAAACCGCCGGAAATTTGCTTTACTGGGTGGCACCGGCTACGGAGGATTCGCGAAAACGGTTATCTATGACATCACCGACCCTGCCGCTGTAACGGGTGGCGTCGCGGTGACCACAGGAGCAACAGAGATCGAAGATTCTGATGCCGCTGGTTTTGAGTTTGATCCAGTCAGTGACCGCTTTGTTGCCTGGGACGGAGGAGAACAGGTCTATGCGCTGGCATCCGATACTCTGGAGTGGTCTCGCATGTCACCCGCTGCCACCAATCTGATCACACCCAGCAGACCCGCTGATAGAGGCACCTATGGCCGCTTCCGCTACATGCCCTCAAAAAACCTGTTTGTGGTGGTCAACGATATGCAGCAAAACGTCTTTGTATACAAGCTCTCTGAAGGGAGTGGTTCGGCACGCCCGTTTCCCTCACTGAATCTGACCGCCAGCAGTACTACCGTGGGCGCGGGTGCGACAGTAGAATTAACATGGAGTGCCAATAATGCCAACAGCTGTATCGCCGAAGAGGGCTGGACAGGGAACAAGGCACTCGCCAGCAGCGAGACGGTGGGCCCGCTAAGTGAAACTACCACTTTTTCATTAACCTGTAGCAGTGATGTGGGTGACGCGGTGCGCAGCGTTGTGGTAACGGTTTCAGCAGCGGCACCCAGTGTTAACCTCAGTGCTACCCCGGCCAGTATTGTTACGGGTGGTAGCAGCACCCTCAACTGGTCCGGTAGCAACGTGGATAGCTGCACTGCCAGCGGTGCCTGGAGCGGCAGCAAAGAGACCAGTGGCAGTCAGGTAGTGACTCCTGTCAGCAACAGTACCTACACTCTGAGTTGTACCGGCAATGGTGGCAGTGCCAGCCAATCCTTCGATGTAACGGTTACAGCCGCCCCGATACCGACGGTTACCCTTAGCGCCACCCCAGCGAGTATTGTTGTCGGCGGTAGCACCACCCTCAACTGGTCCGGTAGCAACGCGGATAGCTGCACCGCCAGTGGTGACTGGAGCGGCAGCAAAGAGACCAGCGGTAGCCAGCTAGTGAGCCCTGACAGCAGCAGTACTTACACCCTCAGTTGTACCGGCAATGGCGGCAGTGCCAACAGCTCCTTCGAAGTGACGGTTACCCCACCTGTATCATCGAATGATGAGACGAGTGACGGTGGCGGTGGCTCTTGGGGTTGGCCTCTGTTTTTACTTGGGCTAGTGATTGTCTGGCGTCAAATGCCCACACATAAAGAAGCAGCTGTGGGGAGGTGAGTTTTGGACTGATGGGTATTTTGCATCGACGGTTGGTAAATATGGAAATATGATACTTACAATCCCAGCGCGTATGAGACAAACTCTTGTAATCTCGCATAGGTTTACTTTCCTTTTCTGTAACTACTCGCCCCTTTAAGAATAACAACAAAAAATACGTATCCGCCAAAGTAACCACGTAATGGCATTCAATTAGAATTTCTGATTTTAGTTAAATGACTTCATCTGGTCTTTCGTATTCCAAGGCAACAAAGCCTCAATCTTTTCAACTGTATCGGCGTACGGCAGTGCCTTGAAAATATGATAAAGATAGGCGTAGGGCTCTATCCCATTGGCTGATCGCCATGGAGAGCGAAGCGAAGGGGATTAGTCGCCGATAGGCCACGCCGTCTGCCTCTTCGTAGTGTGAGGAACGTATATGGACTCCTCCATGTATAGCAACCTTTATTTTATGGATAGAGAAAGTTTAGCTGATTCACGTATATTCGGTCTTAATTATGGGGAGCTACCCCTGACCTCAATGG
>UOFP01000211.1_pt1 | contig 23617 bp, 23 predicted proteins | sample 1988921 | NCBI WGS metagenome assembly UOFP01 (sample SAMEA4712195, study PRJEB27164) | hydrothermal vent metagenome | biome: marine basaltic hydrothermal vent biome; feature: marine hydrothermal vent; material: mineral | place: Pacific Ocean | collected 2011-06-14/2011-07-23 | depth 1719 m | reverse complement strand
TCAGAAGTGAAACGACTTAGCGCCGATGATAGTGTGGGGGCTCCCATGTGAAAGTAGGTCACTGTCAGGCTTTTATTCCGAAGAACCCCAATTAGGTGCTCAACCTGATTGGGGTTTTTTTTTGACCCGGTTTTGGGTTGTTTTTTGCTTTGTGGGAGCGAAAATGGTGTCTCGTATCAGGCTCTCAGGGTATAATTTGTGACATTATGATGATTGAACAGGCGCTGAATTATGCCGTTTTATGAATACCGTTGCCAAAGCTGTGGCCATCAGGTCGAGGTTTTGCAAAAACTGAATGATATGCCGTTGGAAGAATGCTCTGGTTGTGGTGGCCTGAAAATGAAAAAATTGATTTCGGCCTCGGCAAATGTCTCTTCTCGTAAAGAGGCTGTGGCTTGTTCTGCCAGCAACTCGGGTGGTATACCGCCCTGTATGAGTGGCGGTGGTTGTCCCTCCAGTTGAGAGTATTAAAGTGAATTTTAAGTGGGATTTATGCGGCTTGCATGTGATACCAGTAATCCGTAATATTTCCTTCTCTTTGTATTAGCCCGTTTTTTGAAGGAAAGAACCATGCGTAGCCACTATTGCGGCGATGTGAATGAGTTATTGGTTGACCAGGAAGTACAGCTTTGTGGTTGGGTACATCGTCGTCGTGATCACGGTGGTGTGATTTTTGTTGATCTTCGAGATCGCGAAGGGTTGGTTCAGGTTGTTTTTGATCCCGACCGGCACGAAATGTTTGCCGCTGCCGAGCGCATTCGTAGTGAGTATGTGCTGCGTGTGGTAGGGAAAGTCCGTTTGCGCCCGGAAGGGACGGTTAACCCCGATATGGCAACCGGCCAAATAGAGGTTCTGGCACTGGAGCTGGATGTGCTTAGCCAGGCGGAGACACCGCCATTTCAACTGGATGATGATCGGGTATCAGAGGAGCACCGCCTTCGTTACCGTTATATGGATCTTCGTCGCCCAGAGATGTTTCAGCGTTTGAAAATTCGCTCAGATATCACCCGTGTATTGCGTAATTTTTTAGATGACCAGGGGTTTCTTGATGTTGAGACTCCCATTTTAACCAAAGCGACCCCAGAGGGTGCACGTGATTATCTGGTGCCCAGTCGAACTCATCAAGGCAGCTTTTTTGCTTTACCGCAATCGCCACAGCTGTTTAAACAGCTGTTGATGGTGGCCGGTGTGGATCGCTACTATCAAATTGTGCGCTGTTTCCGTGATGAAGATCTGCGGGCAGATCGCCAGCCTGAATTTACTCAGTTGGATATTGAGACCTCATTTATGGATGAGGATCAAATCATGGCGATGAGCGAAGAGATGCTGCGTGAGGTTTTTGCTAAGGTACTTGAGGTAGCACTGCCCAACCCATTCCCTCGTATGTCTTACGCTGAGGCGATCAACCGTTTTGGCTCAGATAAACCTGATCTGCGTATCCCGCTTGAATTAATCGACATTGATGATGTTTTGAAGGATGTCGAATTCAAGGTATTCTCTGGCCCAGCCAGTGATCCTAAGGGGCGTGTTGCGGCGCTGCGATTACCAAAAGGTGCAGAGCTGAGTCGTAAAGAGATCGATGATTACACCAAATATGTGGCGATCTACGGTGCGCGTGGTTTGGCGTATATTAAGTGTAATGATGTTGCCGCAGGTCGTGAAGGTCTGCAATCACCGATCCTGAAATTCCTGCCTGATGAGGCAATCACAACCATCATGCAACGTACTGGAGCTGAAGATGGTGATTTGGTCTTCTTTGGTGCCGATAAAGCGAACATTGTTAATGAGTCACTGGGTGCGCTGCGTGTGAAGCTGGGCCATGATCGTGGCTTGGTTAAGCGTGGCTGGAAGCCGTTATGGGTGGTCGATTTCCCGATGTTTGAGTGGGATGAAAAGGATGATCGTTACACCGCATTGCATCACCCTTTCACCGCACCCAGCAGCGATATTTCACCTGAAACACTGCAAGAGAATGCGGCAACTGCACTCTCTCGCGCCTACGATTGTGTGCTGAATGGTACTGAAGTGGGCGGTGGCTCGATTCGTATCTACCGTGAAGCGATGCAAGCGGCAGTTTTCCGCACGCTGGGCATTAGCGATGAAGAGGCCCAGGATAAGTTTGGTTTCCTGTTGGATGCACTCAAACATGGCTGCCCTCCCCACGGTGGTTTGGCCTTTGGTTTGGATCGCCTGGTGATGTTGATGACTGGCGCTTCATCGATACGTGAAGTGATGGCATTCCCGAAAACTCAAAGTGCCAGCTGCATGCTGACCAATGCGCCATCACAAGTTGATGATAAGCAGTTGCGAGAGCTGGGAATTCGCCAGCGCGCTCAGCAGACATCTAAGTAATAAAGCCACCCCTATCGGTGAAGAGGTAGCCTATGGCCACAATGGGTATTGATGTGCAACAGCTGACTGAGCAGGTTAGTGATCAAGAAATTCAGGGACGTATTGTTGCCGCCAAGGCGACATTGGGTGATCGAGTGATGATTCTTGGTCACCATTATCAGCGCGAAGAGGTGTTCCAGCATGCGGATGTTTCGGGTGATTCACTCAAACTGGCGCGTGCAGCGGCGGACTCTAAAGCAGAGTACATCGTTTTTTGCGGTGTGCACTTCATGGCTGAAGTCGCTGATATTCTTTCACGGCCAGAGCAGGTCGCTATTTTACCTGACCTTTCTGCGGGATGTTCGATGGCGGATATGGCCAATTTGGCCAATGTTGAACGTGCCTGGCAAGAGCTTAACAGCGTGCTGGATGCGGAATCTGAAATCACCCCGGTAACCTATATAAATTCTGCTGCCGATTTGAAAGCCTTTTGTGCCAGCCATGGAGGGATTGTCTGCACCTCGACCAATGCCCGTCATGTTTTGCAGTGGTCATTCACCCAAAAAGAGAAAATACTATTTTTCCCGGATCAGCATTTGGGGCGTAATACCGGCTACGGCATGGATATCCCACTGGATGAAATGGTGGTCTGGGACTTTGATCAGCCAATGGGTGGTCTATCGGTTGAAGCGATTAAAAAGGCGAAGATCATTTTGTGGAAGGGCTTCTGCTCGGTACACCAAATGTTCAAACCCGAGCACATTGATAGTTTTAAGCAGAAGTACCCTGATGGTGTGGTGGTTTCTCACCCTGAAGCCAGCTTCGAGGTGTGTCAAAAATCGGATTATGTGGGTTCAACCGAGTACATCATCAAGGTGATTCGTGATGCTGAACCGAACAGCCGATTCCTGGTGGGCACAGAGCTTAACCTGGTTAATCGCCTTCATGATCAGTTTAAACATCAAGGCAAAAATGTACACTTTATGTCTCCCATGGTTTGCATGTGCTCCACCATGTTCAGAATTGACCCTAAGCAGTTATGTCATGTTCTTGAAGCGTTGGTTGCTGGTTCGGTTTTGAATCAAATCAAGGTTGATAAAAAAGAGGCTGAGCTGGCGTGCACGGCATTACAACGTATGTTGGATGTTTCGCCTTAACTGATCCCCTCATTAATTTAGCTTGGATATTGTGAGAGAAATTTATGGCCGGTCATAGCAAGTGGGCGAATATTCGTCACCGTAAGGGCGCACAAGATGCCAAGCGCGGTAAGATTTTTACCAAATTAATTCGTGAAATCACGGTTGCTGCCAAAGCCGGTGGCGGAGACCCGTCAACCAACCCTCGTTTACGTACTGCCATCGACAAAGCACTGGGTCAAAACATGACCCGCGATACCATTGAGCGGGCGACAAAGCGCGGCAGTGGTGATGTTGATGGTGAAGATTTTGAAGAAATTCTTTATGAAGGCTACGGTATCGCGGGTGTCGCCATCATGGTGGCGTGCCTGAGCGATAATCGTAACCGAACCGTTGCCGAGGTCCGGCATGCGTTTACAAAACGTGGTGGTAATCTCGGAACCGATGGTTCCGTCTCCTATCTTTTCACTAAGCAGGGTATTTTAAGTTACCCTGCGGGTAGTGATGAAGATCAAATCATGACGGCGGCACTGGAGTCGGGTGCAGAAGATATTCTGAGTCATGATGATGGATCAATTGAAGTGGTGACAACACCTGAGAGTTTTGTTGATACCAAAGAGGCGATGGTCGCCGAAAAACTGATACCAGAAAACGCCGAAATCACCATGACGCCGAGTGTGACCGTAGCACTTGATGTAGAGGATGCCGGGAAAATTATCGCCCTGGTCGATATGCTGGAAGATCTTGATGATGTTCAGAGTGTTTACACCAATGCCGATTTTTCAGAAGAAGTTCTGGCCCAACTATAGAGGCATGAGATGCTCATTCTTGGCATAGACCCCGGCTCTCGAATCACCGGTTTTGGTGTTATTGAGGTCACACCAGGGTGCATTCGATATGTAACCAGTGGCTGTATTCGCGTCGCCGGAAAGAACTTTCCTCAGCGCCTTAAAGAGGTTTTTGATGGGGTGAGGCAGATCAGCCAGCACTACCAACCGGACTGCATGGCGATTGAAAAAGTATTTGTACATAAAAATGTCGATAGTGCTTTGAAATTGGGTCAGGCACGGGGTGCGGCAATTTGTGCGGTTTTAGAACGTGATCTAATTGTTTACGAATACACCCCCACTGAAATAAAAAAGTCAGTTGTTGGCAAAGGCCGTGCGGCAAAAGAGCAAGTGCAGCACATGGTGACCGCGCTGCTGAAATTACCCGGTATGCCACAAGAAGACGCCGCTGATGCACTGGCAACCGCACTCTGTCACGCCCACACACACGACATCCGGCAACGATTAAAAGGAAAATAGATAATGATAGGTCGATTGCAGGGGGTTCTAATCAGTAAACAGGCACCGGAGTTACTGGTTGATGTAAATGGAGTGGGCTACGAAGTTCAAGCCCCGATGAGTACCATCTATCAACTGCCAACGTTAGAGCAACCGGTGACGCTTCACACTCACATGGTGGTTCGTGAAGATGCCCAGTTGCTTTATGGTTTTGCCTCATTTGAAGAACGTGCGCTGTTTCGCTGCTTGATCAAGGTCAATGGAGTGGGTCCCAAATTAGCATTAACGATTCTTTCGGGTATTACAGCCGATGACTTTGTTCGCTGTGTTCGAGATGAAGATGCGGCCACTCTGGTGTGTCTGCCGGGTATTGGTAAAAAAACCGCCGAACGTCTGATTATTGAAATGCGTGATCGCCTCAGTGACTGGCACGGTGATATGAGTACCAGCGCCGAATCCACACACGCCGTTACAAATGCCAAGTCCACTCAAGATCCAGTTAAAGAGGCGCTCTCTGCGCTGGTTGCGCTGGGTTACAAACCGCAGGAAGCGAGCCGCTTTATCAATGCACTGGATACCGACGGTAAATCCAGTGAAGATATTATTCGAGCCTCACTGCAGTCAGCGGTGAAGAAATAATTAGTTATGATTGAAACAGACCGCCTTATCAGTGCCACCCCCAAAGCCAATGAAGAAGAGCGGCTTGATCGTGCGATTCGTCCGACTAGATTGGCTGACTATGTGGGACAACCGGTTGTGCGTGAACAGATGGAGATCTTCATCACCGCAGCCAGGGGGCGAGCTGAATCCCTTGATCATGTTTTAATCTTTGGCCCGCCGGGGCTGGGTAAAACCACGCTTTCTAATATTATTGCCAGTGAAATGGGTGTTCAGATCCGCCAGACTTCAGGGCCGGTATTGGAACGTCCCGGTGATTTGGCGGCCATGCTGACCAATCTCGAGCCCCATGATGTGCTGTTTATCGATGAGATTCATCGCCTTTCACCGGTTGTGGAGGAGGTGCTTTACCCGGCGATGGAGGATTTTCAGCTTGATATTATGATTGGCGAAGGCCCTGCGGCACGCTCGATTAAACTGGATCTGCCCCCTTTCACCCTGGTGGGGGCAACCACCAGGGCAGGATTGCTGACCTCACCACTGCGAGACCGTTTTGGTATTGTGCAGCGCCTGGAGTTCTATTCGGTTAAAGATTTGTCTTATATCGTCAGCCGCTCGGCAACTATTCTGGGTATTGAGGTAGACTCTGCGGGTGCTGGCGAAATTGCCAAACGCTCACGGGGAACCCCGCGGATAGCTAATCGTCTGCTACGCCGGGTTCGTGATTACACCCAGGTGAAAGGTGATGGCAGTGTCGATCAATCGGTTGCGCAGCTTGCCTTAAATATGCTGGATGTAGATGCGGAAGGGTTTGATATGATGGACCGCAAATTGATGCTGGCAATTATCGAAAAATTTGATGGTGGCCCGGTGGGGCTGGATAATATTGCGGCGGCGATTGGTGAAGAGCGAGGTACGATTGAGGATGTATTGGAGCCCTACCTGATTCAACAGGGCTTCATTATGCGAACCCCGCGCGGGCGAATCGCCAGTCGTGCTGCTTATCTTCACTTTGGGTTATTGCCCAGCCAAAATGTCCATACTGATAACCGCAATATTACTAAGGGATGTAGAAAAAATTAAAGTACCGTTATTGCACCGGATTTTTGTTCGCTCTGTCTAGGCAGGTATTGGGCGCATAGTGGGCTACGCAACGAATACTTGCCTAGACAGAGCGGGCAAAAAGACCAGTAAGAGCGGTATTTTAATGAATTCTACATCCCTGAGTAGATAAGTTACGGCAATAACTGAATTTATCAGCTCTATTTATGTCCATTACGGGGGTATTGACCATGGTGCTATTTAGCACTATCCGGCCCCCTTGTCCGGGAGTAGGGCAATAATAAATAGAATCGATATATTGATTTTTGTGGTACACACCTAAAACATTGAGTATCTTTTCCTGCATTATCCTAATCGGGATCTTTGCGCGAAAACTATCTTTCGTGCGAAGGTCTCTAATGAGCGATTGATCTGCTGTTTAAGCTAGCAATTATAAGAGATGAGTTCGGAGACTGTTAATGACAACTGATATGTCATTTGTTCACTTGATAACCCAGGCCAGCGTTCTTGTGCAGCTAGTGATGCTGTTGCTACTGCTGGCATCGGTGATGTCCTGGTTTATTATTTTCCAGAAAGGGCGGCTGATTCGAGGTGCACAGAAAGAAGCTAAGCAGTTTGAAGATCAGTTTTGGTCAGGCAAAGATGTTACCCAGCTCTACAAACAGATTTGTGCAAACAGTAAAAACAGCGGCATGGCGGCGATATTTGAGATGGGTTACCGCGAATTTATGCGTCAAAAAGGGGGGGCAGGTGGCAACCCGGAAGTTGAATTGGAAGCTTGCCAGCGTCGTATGCGAGTCGTGCTTTCCCGGGAGCTTGATGAGCTGGAGTCGCAGTTACCTTTTTTAGCAACCGTCGCCTCAACCAGCCCCTATGTAGGCCTGTTTGGAACCGTCTGGGGGATTATGAACTCCTTTCGGGCCATCGGTTCCACCAATAATGCGACTATCGCCATGGTGGCACCGGGTATTGCAGAGGCCTTAATTGCAACCGCAATGGGGCTGTTTGCCGCCATCCCTGCCGTTATCGCCTATAACCGTTATATTAATCAGGTTGACCGCCTTAACAGCCAGTATGAAAATTTCCTTGAAGAGTTTTACTCGCTGCTGCATCGGAAGGCCTATAACCCATGAATGCCGGCCCGACCCGAAAACCAATAAAACGGCGGGCAATGGCAGAGATCAATATTGTCCCCTACCTTGATGTGATGCTGGTGCTGCTGGTGATTTTTATGATCACCGCCCCGCTGTTATCACAAGGTGTCGAGGTTGACCTTCCGCAGGCAAGTGCCGAGCCGCTAACTGCCGATGCCGATGAACCACTGGTTTTAACCGTGGATCAACAAGGGTTGTATTACCTGAATATTGGTAATGAAGAGGAGGTGGTGGCTGCTGAGGTAATGATGGCGCGTGTGGCGGCTGTTTTGCGCCGCAAACCGAAAACACCAGTGATGGTGCGGGGTGATCGTAACGCCAGCTATGGTGATGTGGTGAAAGCGATGACTCGCCTGCAAGCTGCAGGTGCGCCCAGTGTTGGCCTTATAACCGAGTCAGATTAAGCATGTTGAATGAAATGTCAAAACATCCACTGCTTTTTATCGGCTCTCTGTTGATGCATATTATTCTGGGTGTATTGTTGGTTTATAGTTTTGACCTGCCGGATCAGATGCCTGTACCTGAAAAAATTGCCGTAGTGAAGGCGATGGTGGTTGATGAAACGTTGATCCAACAGGAGCTGGATCAGCTTGAGGCACTAGAGAAAAACAAGCTCAAACAAGAGCAAGATACAAAAAAACGACTGGATGAGCAGAAGCGCAAAGCAGAAGAGGTCAAGCGTGAGCGCAAAGCAGAAGAGCGTCGCTTGAAAGAGACGGAAGAAAAGCAGAAAGCGGCTCGTAAATCGGAGCAGGAGCGAAAGACGGCAGAGAAAAAACATCAGGCTGAGGTGCAGGCTCGCAAAGTGCTTGAGCAGCAACGCCGTGTCGAAGAGCAGCAGAAAAAGGCTGCAGCGCTGGAAAAACAGCGGGCCCAAGCGGAGGCAAAACGAATTGCTGATGAGAACAAGCGCAAAGCCGACAAACTCCGCCGGGCTGAAGAGGCTAAGCGTCAGGCTGAGTTAGAGGCGAAGCGTATAGAGGAGCAGCGTCGTAAAGCGGAACAAGCAGCGCGCCGTGCCGCCGATGCGCAACGTATGCGCCAGCAGTTAGCAGCAGAGCAGCAGGCGCTTGCCACTGAGCGCACTCAAAAAATAGCGCGAGAGGTTGATCGCTATATCCTGTTAATCAAACAGAAAATTGAGAACAAGTGGCGTAAGCCGCCTGGTATTGCTGATAAGCTGGCCTGTGAGGTGTTGGTTAAATTGATACCGGGTGGTGGTGTGGCGATGGTGCAAATTGTCAAAAGCAGTGGCAACCCGGTGTTTGACCGCTCAGTTGAGGTGGCGGTTCTAAGTGCGGAACCACTTCCACTACCTGAAGATGCGACAATGTTTGAACATTTTCGTGAAATTCTTTTTGTCTTTGACCCGCAAGAGTAACCCGATATGACAATGAACAGTTCGATAAAAATATTTTCATATCTCCTGCTGAGCTCACTGTTTTTACTGGCCATGTCGCAAAGCCGTGCAGCGATGACAATTGAAATCACTCAAGGGGTGAGTGGTGCATTGCCGATTGCGGTTGTCCCGTTTGGAATGGCACCAAATATGGTTTTAGATCAGGATGTTTCCGGTATTGTGCAGGCCGATTTGATTCGCAGTGGTCGTTTTAAATCGGTTGATGAGAGTGATTTTATTACCCGGCCTCACAAGGGGAGCGAGGTTAATTTTCGTGACTGGCGGTTGCTGGACGTCCCTTATCTGCTGATAGGGAAAGTCAGTAGTCGTGAAGAGGGAAATTTTGATATTCAGTTCGAGTTGTTTGATGTCTTTAAATCTGAACGGCTGGAGGGGAGGCTTCTGTCGAATATTTCCCAGGATGACCTGCGCGGCGCAGCTCATCAAATTAGTGATTTAGTCTATGAAGTGCTGACGGGTGTGAAGGGTGCGTTTAGTACCCGTATCATGTACGTGGTTGCGGAACCCAAGCCTGGTAGTAACAGTCGATACTCTTTGCAGGTTTCAGATGTTGATGGCTATGGTTCACAAGAGATATTGGGCTTCAGCGAGCCGATCATGTCACCCTCATGGTCCCCTGGTGGTGAGTGGATTGCCTACGTTTCATATGAAAATAATGGCCATCCTGCCATTTTTGTTCATAATATATGGACTAAGCAGCGTCGAATGGTGAGTGGTCAAATAGGTATTAATGGGGCGCCCGCTTGGTCGCCCGATGGTAAACGACTGGCATTAACCCTTTCCAAAGGAACAAACCCTGATATTTACATCTTGGACTTGGCATCGGACGTTATACAACGTATAACAAAGAACTATGCGATTGATACAGAGCCGAGCTGGGCACCCGATGGTAACAGCATTGTCTTTACTTCGGATCGGGGTGGAACTCCGCATATTTATCAATATAATTTGGCAGATAGGCAGATTAAGCGAGTTACCTTTGAAGGACGCTATAATGCGCGAGCTTCATTTTCACCAGATGGTAAATTATTAACTTTTATTCATCGCTCGAATAAGAACAGTAATGTTGCCGTCATGGAAATTTCTACTGGGGCTGTACGAGTTTTAAGTGATGGGCTAGAGGATGAGTCCCCCAGTTTTTCGCCAAATGGAAGTATGATTATTTATGCGACGGAAGATCGTTACCGTGGGGTATTAGCGGTGGTCTCTGTTGATGGCAGTGTAAAACAACGTTTAGCAGTGCAGGAGGGCGATATTCGTGAACCGGCATGGGCACCATTTAAAAAACGATAAGAAGGTTGAGGAGAGCGTGATGAAATATTTGTTGTTGGGGTTTTTGCTAGTGGGTGTCAGTGGGCTTGTCGGTTGTAGCTCAACCGGGGATACGGCAACAGATGAGGTAGATCCTGATCTGATCGTGGTGGAAGAGAAGACAGAAGATCTTGTCGAGAGTGAAGCAACAATCTCGGCGGCAACCCGTTCAGATGCAGCTGACAGTGTTAAAATTGCTGCACCTGAGAAAAAGGCGGCTTATCTGGGGCATCCACTTGATAACCCTGAGAGCCCTTTGGTTCGAAAGGTGGTCTATTTTGAGTTTGACCAAAGTGCGATCAGTGATGAAGATAAAGTGACACTTAATGCCCATGCGGATTATCTGATAGGCAACCCGGGTGCACATATTCGGCTGGAAGGGCATGCTGACGAACGTGGCACCCGTGAATATAACGTTGCACTGGGTGAACGTCGTGCTGGTGGGGTGAATCGTTACCTGATACTTAAGGGAGTGGCGGCCTCTCAACTTGATATGATCAGCTATGGTGAAGAGCGCCCGGCTAAATTAGGGCACGAAGAGCGCTCCTGGTCTCTTAATCGTCGCGTTGAACTTGTCTATACCAAGCGTTAATTGAGGTTGCACGTGGATCTATTTAAACGTCGACTGCGGATGGGAGGGAGCATTTTGCTCCCTCTCATTTTTTCGAGTCCCTTGTTTGCGGATGTGCCAGTGGTTGATCTGATGGCCAAGCCAGTAAAACAAAGCAGTGGTTATGTTGCCAAGCCGCAGAGTGTGGAGCAACGTCTGCAAATTCTTGAACGCAAGATAGGTAATGATGCGCTGATTGATCTTTACCAACGGCTTGATGCATTACAGGTCGAGGTGCAACAACTTCGGGGCTTGCAGGAAGAGCAGGGCCATAGCCTGGAGGGAGTTAAACAGCGCCAGCGTAGCCTCTATGTCGATCTCGATCAGCGTATCAATAACCTACAAAAAGAGCTAAAACAGTTGTCTGTCCCGGTACCTGCTGTCGCTGGTTCGCCACTCTCCCAATCCATCGTTGATAACAACGCGTCGGGTCATGGAGAGGGGGGGGGATTGGCGGCAAACGGTAGTGCCGTGGCCAATTCTGGAGAGGGTGTTGCTATTGGCTCTACTGGTGTCGGTGTTGTTGTGCCGGTTGCTCCAACCACTGACGGTGTGGTCACTGCTAATGGTGCTGTGGCTACCACCACGCCACCGGCACCGGTTAACCCGTTGCAGGAGCAGTCAGACTACCAAAAGGCACTTGATCTGCTGATGGCGGGGAGCTACGAAGAGGCTATCGCTGCCTTTTCCTCATTCTTGCAGTACTACCCGAACGGTGAGTACCAAATGAATGCGCAATACTGGTTGGGAGAGGCTTACTATGTGAGTCGTTATTTTGACCAGGCGATTGAAGCATTTTCTCAAGTGATTGCCGATAAAACCGCCCGCAAGCGTCCCGATGCGATGCTGAAAAGTGGCTATAGTTTTTATGAGCAGAAACGCTGGCCTGAATGTCGTGAACTGCTTCAGCAGTTAATTGCCGACTATCCACAGAGCACAGCCGCTGGCTTGGCTGAACAGCGTCTACAGATGTTGCGTGCTGCTAATCTTTAGAACAATAGAATAACAACTTAACGCCCCTCCTCTGGGGTCTTTTTCATTTGAGTGGATGTGTATGATCTCTTTTCGCATCAGCGAGATTTTTCTTTCGCTGCAAGGTGAATCCCGCAGTGTTGGTTTTCCAACCATCTTTATTCGGCTGACCGGCTGCCCGCTTCGTTGTGGTTATTGCGATACCCGCTACGCCTTTCAGGGGGGTGAGTCGATGACGCTGGATGAGGTTGTCCAGCGGGTCGAGGGATTTCATGTTCATCATGTCTGTGTGACAGGAGGCGAGCCACTGGCTCAAAAGGGGTGCCCGACACTGCTGAGCGCACTGTGTGATAAAGGCTATGAGGTATCACTTGAGACCTGTGGCGCTATCGACCTGAGTGAAGTTGATGCGCGTGTGATTAAGGTGATGGATCTTAAAACCCCCGCCTCCGGTGAAATGGAGAAAAACTGCTACGAAAATATCACCCTGTTGACGCGACAGGATCAGGTTAAATTTGTGATCTGCAATCGAGAGGATTATCAGTGGGCAAAAGAGCTGTTGCTGAATCATGACCTGCCCGGCTGTTGTGAAGTGCTGTTTTCTCCCTGTTTTTCCCGGCAGGATCCTGCTGAGTTAGCGCAGTGGATTATTGATGATCATCTTCCGGTTCGCTTTCAGTTGCAGTTACACAAAATCCTTTGGGGTGAGGCTGAGGGGCGATGAGCAAAAAAGCGGTTGTCTTACTTTCGGGTGGCTTGGATTCGGCGACGGTGCTGGCCATGGCGCAAAGCCAGGGTTTTGACTGTTATGCGATCAGTTTTCGCTATGGGCAACGCCATGAAAGTGAATTGGCTGCCGCCGCTCGCCTTACTAGGCAGTGGGGGGGGATCCAGCACCTTATTGTTCCCATTGATTCTGCCGGTATTGGTGGCTCAGCATTGACTGATCATTCGATTGAGGTGCCCGATTTTCCGACCGCAGGCATTCCAATAACCTACGTTCCCGCACGCAACACCATTTTTTTATCCTACGCTCTGGGGTGGGCCGAAGTACTTGAAGCAGATGATATTTTTATTGGCGTAAATGCGGTGGATTACTCCGGTTATCCTGACTGTCGACCCGGATTTATAGCAGCATTTGAGGCGATGGCCAACCTGGCAACCAAAAGAGCGGTAGAGGGCGCCCCAACCACACTGCATACCCCGTTGATCAATTTAACCAAGGGCGAAATTATTAAGCAGGGTGTACATTTGGGGGTGGATTACAGTGTGACGGTTTCGTGTTATCAGGCCGATGCAGACGGTCAAGCCTGTGGCCTGTGTGACTCCTGCCACCTACGTCGTCAGGGCTTTGCCGATGCGGGTATCAATGACCCAACACACTATCGGTAGAGTGTAACCACTCATCGTATTCATCTTTTGCTTCAACTCTTCGCTATTTTTGTACTCAATCGGTCACATATGTCCTAGGGATGTAGAATTCATTAAAATACCGCTCTTACTGGTCTTTTTGCCCGCTCTGTCTAGGCAAGTATTCGTTGCGTAGCCCACTATGCGCCCAATACCTGCCTAGACAGAGCGAACAAAAATCCGGTGCAATAACGGTACTTTAATTTTTTCTACATCCCCTATATGCTCCCTCTTTGCGTGCGAAAATGCCTCGATTTGAGGCAAAATCTAAACACGCTGAGTAGTGACAGTTATGGTAAGGATCGGTTATTTAATTTCACCCAGCGAACAGATATCGCGTACCGTCACATTATTCAGCATATCATCGAAGGCACCGCGAATCGGTTTGAAGTGTTGGTGTAGCGGGCAAGGCTGATCATCATTGCACTGCCCCAGGCCGTAGACACACTCCTTTGACTCAGCTGCCGTTGGCCCCTCAACAACCTCAAGTACTTCACTGATTGGACGTGTCATCGCCTTAATCTGAATGGTGAACCCACCACCCCAGCCCTTACGTGACTCGACAAACTCGTGCTTAGCAAGATTGTTCAGGATTTTACCAAGGTAGTTAGCGGGAATATCCGTCGCCACCGCAATATCTTGACCAGAGATCCATTCGCCTTCATTCCTGACAAGGTGACCGAGAATCTGTAAAGCGTGCTTTCCTGTTCGACTGATCATCTTAAGCTACTAACTCATGGGGTTATGAACTGAAAGTCTACCACTCTCTACCCACTTTACCAATACCCTAATCTTTAGGTAGTAGTACGTGTGCCATACACCCTGATTAACGTCTGGCCTTCTCCAGTGTTAACGCAAGAAAGTGACCCGTATGGGAGTGGCTCAGTGCAGCAACCTCTTCCGGGGTGCCGGTGGCGATAATGGTGCCGCCTTTGCCGCCACCTTCTGGCCCGAGGTCGATGACCCAGTCGGCTGTTTTGACCACATCAAGGTTGTGTTCGATGACCACGATGGTGTTGCCGTGCTCTTTGAGTCGTACCAGAACCTTGAGTAGTTGGGCAATGTCATGGAAGTGCAGGCCGGTGGTGGGTTCGTCCAGAATGTAGATTGTTTTGCCGGTATCGCGTTTGGAGAGCTCGCGGGAGAGCTTAACCCGTTGTGCTTCACCACCAGAGAGGGTAGTGGCGCTCTGTCCCAGACGAATATAACTGAGCCCCACATCCATCAAAGTTTGTAGTTTGCGTGCAACGGAGGGGATTGCATCGAAGAATTCACGGGCATCTTCAACTGTCATTTTGAGGATTTCGTTGATATTTTTCCCTTTGTAGGTGATCTCCAGGGTTTCACGGTTATAGCGTTTGCCTTTGCAGACATCGCAAGGGACATAGATGTCGGGCAGGAAGTGCATCTCCACCTTGATCATGCCATCGCCCTGGCATGCCTCACAGCGCCCCCCTTTGACATTAAAGCTGAAACGCCCTGGGGTGTAGCCCCGGGCGCGTGACTCCTGGGTGCCAGCCAGCAGTTCACGAATTGGGGTGAACAGCCCGGTGTAGGTGGCCGGGTTAGAGCGGGGGGTGCGGCCAATTGGCGATTGGTCAATATCAACCACTTTGTCCAGATGTTGCAACCCTTCGATGGATTTGTGTTTAGCCGGTGTCATCTCTGCGCGGTTGAGGCTGTTGGCCAGTAGTGGGTAGAGGGTGTCGTTGATCAGGGTCGATTTTCCTGAGCCAGAGACGCCGGTTACTGCGGTCATCAGGCCCAGTGGGATTTCAAGATCAACATGCTTCAAGTTGTGGCTGCTGGCACCAAACAGTTGCAGGCAGTGATCGCGATCGAAGGGTTTACGCTGCTCTGGAATGGCAATGCTTAATTTACCTGAGAGGTATTGGCCGGTGATGGAGTTGGGGTTGTCCATTACTTCCTGCGGGGTGCCCTGGGCGATAATGTTGCCACCGTGTACACCAGCTCCTGGCCCGATATCGAGTACGTGATCTGCCAGCAGCACCGCCTCTTCATCATGTTCGACCACGATCACGGTGTTGCCGAGGTCACGTAGGTAGGTGAGGGTGTTGAGCAGTCGTTCGTTATCCCGTTGATGCAGGCCGATGGAGGGTTCATCCAGTACATACATGACGCCCACCAGACCGGCACCGATCTGGCTGGCCAGGCGAATGCGCTGAGCTTCACCGCCGGAGAGGGTGTCGGCGCTTCGGTCCAGCGAGAGGTACTCCAGGCCGACATTGACCAAAAATTTAAGTCGAAGATTGATCTCTTTCACAATTTTGTCCGCTATCTCACCTTTGCGGCCACTCAGTTTTAGTTGGGCAAAAAAGTCATAGGCATTGCCGATGGGCATTTCGGTGATCTTTGGTAGCGCGGTCTGGGCAATAAAGACATTGCGTGAGGCGAGCGATAATCGGCTGCCTTCACAGGCCGGGCAGGCGTGGCTGTTGAGGAATTTGGAGAGTTCTTCACGCACCACGTTGGATTCGGTCTCTTTGTAGCGCCGCTGCATATTGTTGATCACCCCCTCAAACGGGTGTTCGCGGATAGTTTTTTTGCCTTGTTCGCCATGGAATTTGAAGCAGATAATCTCATCACCACTGCCATACAAAATGACGTTTTGTATTTTTTTCGGGAGCTCTTCGAAGGGCAGTTCAATATCAAAACCAAAGTGTTCAGCAATCGAGATCAGCATGCTGAAGTAGTAGCCATTGCGGCGATCCCAGCCGCGTACCGCACCGCCGGGAAGCGAGAGGGTGGGGGAGTTAACCACTTTGGCTGGATCGAAAAATTGTTTTACGCCGAGGCCGTCGCAATCGGGGCAGGCACCCGCCGGATTATTGAAAGAGAACATGCGGGGTTCCAGCTCAGAGAGGCTGAAACCACATGCCGGACAGGCAAAGTTGGCAGAGAACAAAATCTCTTCTCTATCTTCATCCATGTAGGCGACACGGGCAAGGCCATCTGCCAGATTGAGGGCGGTTTCAAATGACTCTGCAAGGCGCTGTTTCAGTTCATCACGTACCTTGAAGCGGTCGACAACCACCTCGATGGTGTGTTTTTTGTGCAGCTCCAGTGGCGGTACATCATCCAGTTCAAGAATTTCGCCATCAATGCGCGCCCGGATGAAGCCATTGGCACGCAGCTCGGCGATGGTGTTGAGGTGCTCACCCTTTCTGGCCTGTACCACGGGTGCCAATAGCATCAATTTATTGCCTTCGGGTAGCGCCAGTACCTGGTCAACCATCTGGCTGACGGTCTGTGCTTCAAGAACCTTGCCGTGGGTCGGGCAGCGGGGCTCCCCAGCACGGGCAAACAGCAGGCGCAGATAGTCATAAATTTCCGTCACCGTGCCGACGGTTGAGCGCGGATTGTGCGAGGTGGTCTTCTGCTCGATAGATATTGCCGGTGAAAGCCCTTCGATATGATCGACATCGGGTTTCTCCATCATCGAGAGAAACTGACGGGCGTAGCTTGAGAGTGACTCAACATAACGCCGTTGCCCTTCAGCATAGATGGTGTCAAACGCCAGGGAAGATTTTCCAGAGCCGGAGAGACCCGTAATAACAATCAACTTGTTACGGGGTAGTTCGACGTCGATATTCTTCAAATTATGGGTGCGTGCACCTTGAATCTTGATAAATTTCATCAGTTATTTTCGCAATGCCAGGGAACCTGCTACTATACGGCCTTTTTATGCCCTTGGGCAGAGTCTAAATCGATTATTTTAGTGGGAAAGCGTGTGAAAGAGATAGAAGTCGATGCCATGACCCCGATTGAGAAGAGAGCGGTCTCCTCTTTGGCGAGTATTTATGCGTTGCGGATGTTGGGTCTGTTTATGATCCTGCCGGTATTTGCACTTTATGCCGAACAGCTGGAGGGTGTGACCCCCTTCATGGTGGGTTTGGCTATCGGTATTTACGGCCTGACCCAGGCCATTCTGCAGATTCCGTTTGGTATGCTTTCAGATCGCTTTGGTCGCAAGCCGATGATTATTTTTGGTCTGGTTATCTTTGCGGTGGGTAGTGTTATTGCCGCGATGTCAGACTCCATTTATGGCGTTATTCTGGGTCGTGCGATTCAGGGGGCCGGTGCGATTGCTGCCGTTATCATGGCGCTCACCTCGGATTTAACCCGTGAAGAGCACCGCCTGCGGGCGATGGCGGTGATCGGCATGAGCATCGGCATGTCATTTGCGGTCTCACTGGTGCTGGGTCCAGTACTGAATCAGTGGATTGGTGTCGATGGCATCTTCTGGTTGACCGGGGTGATGGCAATTCTTGCCATGGTGGTATTGCTGGCGATCGTTCCCACTCCGGCCAAGAGCCGTTTTCACCGTGATACCGAGCCGGTACCAGCGCTGTTCAAAAGCGTACTGAAAGATAAGCAACTGTTGCGCCTGGATTTTGGCATTCTGGTTTTGCATACCATGTTGACCGCTACCTTTGTGGTGACACCATTGGCACTGCGTGATTTTGCTGGGTTGCCATCTGCCGACCATTGGTATGTCTACTTTCCGGTATTGGTACTGGCACTGGGATTGATGGTGCCATTTATCATTATTGCCGAGAAAAAACGCAAAATGAAGCAGGTATTTGTGGGGGCGATTGCGGGGTTGATTATCGCTCAGTTGCTATTGGTGTTTGCTCACCAGAGCCTCTACGGCATTGTTGCCGCTCTGCTGATTTTTTTTGTTGCCTTTAACACTCTGGAGGCATCACTCCCCTCGCTGGTGGCGAAAACAGTCAAGCCGGATCGCAAGGGAACCGCGATGGGGGTCTACTCCAGCTCACAGTTTTTTGGTGCTTTTATTGGTGGCGCTCTGGGTGGCTGGTTGCATGGCGAGTTTGGTATGGCGGCTGTTTTCACCTTGTGTGCGGTATTGGGCACGCTGTGGCTGGTTGCCGCCGCAACCATGCAAAATCCCAGTTATTTGAGCAGTTACATGGTACGAGTGGGGGATGTGGATGAGGCCCGTGCCGCAACATTAACCGGCGAAATGGCAGCAATTAAAGGGGTCTCGGAAATTTATATTCTCCCGGAAACGGGTGTTGCCTACTTGAAGGTAGACCTGCATACTCTTGATCGTGAAAAATTGTTAACGTTTGCCGTGGACGACGCGTAAACGAGGCATTATCATGGTAGATTATCGGGGCATTGGCTTTAACAGAAAAAACGGGGAGATAGGGTAATGGCAAGAGGCGTCAATAAGGTCATTTTGGTTGGCAATCTGGGTAAAGATCCTGAAGTGCGTTACATGCCAAGTGGTGGTGCTGTTGCTAACGTTACTATCGCAACCTCTGAAAGCTGGAAAGATAAGCAGACCGGTGAGCAACGGGATCGCACCGAATGGCATAACGTGGTGTTTTATAACCGTCTGGCCGAGATTGCCGGTGAATACCTGAAAAAAGGCTCCCAGGCCTATATCGAAGGCAGTTTGCGAACTCGCAAATGGCAGGATAAAAACGGCCAGGATCGCTACACTACGGAAATTATTGCCAGCGAAATGCAGATGCTCGGCAGTCGTGGTGGTGCCGGTAGTTACGATAACAACACTCAACAGCAGAGTGGTGGCTACAATCAAGCACCTGCTCAGCAACAACCGGGTGGATATAACCAGCCCGCAGCCCAACCACAAAATCAGCAGCCACAGCCCGCCCAGCAGCAGCCAGCAGGGCAGGCCGCCCCGCAGCAGCAACAGAAGGGCAGTAATGATTTTGGTAATTTTGATGACTTCGATGATGATATTCCGTTCTAGAGGTCGTTATTGACCGGTGATGTATTGAAAACCCCCTGCAAGCGAATGCTTTCAGGGGGTTTTGTTATTTTTAGAAGTGCCCGTAAGTGTTATGAAGGAGAGGTTATGAGCGACATTAGTTCGCGGCGGAAGTTTTCGCTGTTATTTGCGTTAAAAGCTGGGGGGATTCCCGGGGTTATTTTGCTACTGGTCACGGACTTCTTTTTTTCGCTGGCACCGATTGGTATGTGGTTTTTTCTGATTCCACTGACTCTGTTGGCTGTGACAGGTATGGTGGCTGCATTGCAACCTGATGAAATAGATATTAAGGATCGGGGTATCTGGTTTGCGCCGTTTGCTTATAGCCTGGCGCTCTTTTTCCTGTTATCACTGGTCGGTTATATTGCATCAGCGAGTGCCCCAGGTGGCATGGGTTATCTGTCTGAAATGTTTCCTGCTATTGCTTCGTTGCAGTCGAGCCTTGGGCTTGCGCCAAGGGGCTGAAAAAGCTCAGCGTATTCATCTTTTACCCCAACGCATCGTTATTTTCGTACTCAATCGGTTACATATGTCCTATATGCTCCCTCTTTGCGTGCGAAAATGCTTCGATTTGGAGCGAAATCTAAACACGCTGAATAGTTAGCTGATTTCTATTTAACACTTTTCAAAATGGCAAATTTTTTATTGGTGGCAATAACCTGGCAGTTGCCGAACAGCTTTTTAAGCTTCACGTGGTAACTGAGGTGGCGGTTACCGATAACCCATAGCTCGCCACCCTTTTTGAGCGCCCGGTACGACTGCTTAAACATCTGCCGGGCGATGTGATCACCTACTACGTTATTTTGATGGAAAGGGGGGTTGTTGAGAACGGTATCGACACTCGCTTTCTCAATTTTTCTCAAACAATCCATCACCGCAAATTGTGCTTCCCGTTGGTGAAATGCCGCCAGGAACCCTTCTTGGGCAGAGCGAACCGCCATATATGACTCATCAACAAATTGCACTGTTGCTTGCGGATTACGCTGGGCCGCGATCAAGCCAACTACACCATTGCCACAGCCAAGGTCGATAATCTTTCCTTTGCCGATATTTTCAGGCAGATGAGCAAGGAAAAATCGCGTGCCGATATCAAGGCTCTCCCGGGAAAAAACATTGGCGTGGTTAGTGAGGGTGAACTCTGTACCTTCAAGAACATAGTGCTTGGGGTAGGGTGACTCTCCAATCTTGAGCTGTTGATCAAGTTGGCTGAATACCAGACGGGCTTTTTTCTTTGCCAATGAGGTGTGGGTGGGGCCGATGATGCGCTCAAACAGCTTCAGGGTAGAGCTGTGTATCTGCTTGCACATCGCCGATGCGATGATTGTTGTCTCTTGATTAAGTCGTGGCCGCAACCGATGTAGCTGATCTTCCAGCATGGCGAGGCTTTTGGGTATTTTGATGATGACCAGGTCAAACTCTCCATCAGGCCAGGAGAGGCTGTCGCACAGAGTCACTCTATCGGTATCGATACTATTCACCTGTAGATTGGCGATAGTGCCTTGATGGGCAAGGTAGGAGTCGCTGACAGCTGTCGGTTGCTGCTCTGCCAAGGCAGTGGCTAGTGCACCAAAGCTGTCATTGATCAGTAAAACCCGGGGTTGCGCCTGAATTAATTGCTGTTCGGCGATGGTTTGTAATAGATATTCATCGGCAGCATCCCAGGCACGTAGTGGCTCTTTGGCCCGTTTGGGGAAGCGGTGTAGTTGAAACTGACCTTGGGGAGTGGTGAATATATCCATGCTTAAACTGTTGTAACTACTCAGCGTATTCATCTTTTGCCCCAACTTTTGGTTGTTTTGGTACTCAATCGGTCACATATGCCCTATATGCTCCCTCTTTGCGTGCGAAAACGCCTCAATTTGAGGAAAAATCTAAACACGCTGAGTAGTTACAAGCTGTTCTGCCTGTTGTGGAGTGGTTATCATACGGCATGCAATGGTATTACTGAGAAGAATTTATGAATAATAATGGCCCACTATCTGAGTCACAAGCTACGCAGTTATCTCACTTTCTGGCTGATCACCATTCGGAGGAGAGTGTCTCTTATCCCGCATTGTGTGGTTTTCTGTTTGCGGTGGCATCTGCGCCAGAGGAGATCGCTGAAACGGAGTGGTTGCCGGTTGTACTCGAATGTGAGTTACACAAAAAACCAGAAATCGAAAAACCTGAAATAGAGCTGATGCGCCAATTGTTGGCCTATCTGGTTTTACAGGTTAATGATGAATCGATCGAGCTGCCGACAGCTTGTGTGCCGGTGGCGACTGCCATGGATAATTTGCAGGTTGATGCGGCCTTTTCCCAGTGGTGTGCTGGTTTTGTCAGTGGCCACGACTGGTTGGAGGAATTGTGGCTGGAGTATGTGCCAGATGAGCTGCAAGATGAGCTGGCATCTATGGTGATGGTTTTAAGCTTTTTTGCCAGTGATGAGTTGGCAAAGGGCTATTATGCCCAGCTAAGGGATAATCACCGTAGTTTTGAGGTGGTAGCCGACCAGGTGTTGGCGCTACATTCAGAGGCTATGGAGGGGTATGCTCGATTGGGGAAGGGCATTTTACAGGCGATGGCGCAGATCAAATCAGAAATTCCTCCTGATCAGCAATGAGTACGGTGCGGTGTTTAATCACTACTGACTAAACGCAGGTGAAAGGCTCTGGTTTTTGCCTGGGATTTTTCAAATCCGGATGAAAAATCCACCGCCCAGGTGCGATTATTGGCATATTCAAATGGTGTTGAACTCCAGTAATAACTGGCTTGCGTGTTAGGGAAGTAGTGGCCATCAATAGCAGTTTCACCTTGGTTGTGCTGATTTTTAGCCAATAAAGTTAACTCTCTCTTTTTAGGTAGACGCCAGTTACTGCGACCACATAATTTTATTTTATTCAGATGGTTAATGTACCGCTGGGGTGAGCATTGTGATTGACCACAGGAGCCTATGTTACCTTCGATGCTATAGGTGTGTTGCGAATGGCGCTGTTTGCCGGTGGTTTTAGCCTCCCATAACACGCCATTGGCATTATCCTTTACACAGAACCACTGTTCGCTCTCTGTCGAAATCACCGCACCTCGATTACCTGTTTTTTGGAAGCGTCCCCGTTCACTCGAACTGTAGAGTGACGTTTCCCGTTTGCGGCTGCGTGTTGACTCCTCACTTTTTAGCTTAACCGTTGTGATTTTTTTCTCTTTGGCTGCTGAAGAAAAATTCAATTCTTTAAGGTCGTTACTGATTGTGGTGGGTTTTGCCGGGGCGGGAGCCGATTTTTCCGCAGTTGCCGGTGGTATTGCCAGCGGCTTTTTCTCTACTGGTGGCGCTGCAATCGCAACCTGTTTTGTGACCGGGGCGGGTTTATTTTTTTCATTGCGAGCTGCAGCTGGCGGCGTTTTTCCCGTTTCCGGTGTTTTTGGTTTTTGTTGTAGCTGTGGCGCTACCGGTGGTTTTTCACCCATGGAGAGCGCGATAGATAACATGTTGTTTGAAGGAGGGCTCTTCTGCTCTTTGTCTGCTTCGGGTTCGGGCAGGTCATAATCATACTCCGGTGGCATTGGGTAGTGATCCGAGTCACTACACGCCACGAGCAATAGCATGATAAGTAGCATTGATGTTGAGGAAAAGCGCATATCTTTCCTATTCTGTTGGCCTCGATTAAATTTATTTTTGGCTGTGGTTCTCTTAATTATCGACGCAGGTTAACCCTTTCTTAACAAAACCACGAATAAAACATGCTTTTTTTTATGGAAACAAAAAGGGAGCCGAGGCTCCCTTTTTTAAATCAAGCAGCGGTTAATTTCTGCTTAAAAATTGTGCTCCATTCCCAAGCCAAAGGTGGTTACCTTACTATTTGCAGCATAATACTTATAGTTGGAGAGGTAGCCATATAACTTGGTTTTGTCCCCTAGTTTATAGTCTGCGCCCAGTGCTAGCAACTTAGCATCCTCTTTCTTTCCGTCTCCGGCACCGTATTGAGCCTTCAGATTGATCGCATCAATTTTGTACGAACCACTGACGACAAAGCCATCCTTGCTCTTAGCGTTGGCTTTAGTTTCTTCAAACGCGCTGTAGATGGCACCGGCAGTAAAGCCTTTACCTTTATATTGGAAAGCGAGGCGGGTGGCATCATAACCGACAACATCACTGTCAACACCGATGGCGGCGAATATAGCGCCCTTTTCATAGTTGGCTGCAAACGAAGTACCGTTATCGCCTTCACCATTTTCCTGCAGTTGGGTAGCCACTTTAACCGTGATGGAGTCGGCTATTTTGGGTGAGGTATAGTGAACCAGATCGTTGATACGTTCTTGGCCGACGATAATGTATTTGATATCACCATTGGGCAGGCGATCAAACATATCAATTTTACCCGCCGTCTTTTTAAACGGGGTGTCGTGGGTACCCGCTAGAATTTTACCAAAATTACCTTTCAAACCAACATAGGCATTACGCTGCTTGAAAATTTGACGATACTGTTTGTCATCGTCTGCATTTTCAGCCTTTTCATCAGGGGAGATGCCATACTCAAGTTTATAG
>UOFP01000245.1_pt1 | contig 24430 bp, 22 predicted proteins | sample 1988921 | NCBI WGS metagenome assembly UOFP01 (sample SAMEA4712195, study PRJEB27164) | hydrothermal vent metagenome | biome: marine basaltic hydrothermal vent biome; feature: marine hydrothermal vent; material: mineral | place: Pacific Ocean | collected 2011-06-14/2011-07-23 | depth 1719 m | reverse complement strand
TCCATGAAAAACCCCTCATTCAGCGTCACCGAATGATTCATGCGACCTTAGCAGAACTGATTGAAAGCGATATTCACGCACTCAGCATTAACGCCCGTGCACCACACAGTGAAATTAACTCGTAACTACTCAGCGTGTTTAGAATTTTCCTCAAATTGAGGTATTTTCGGAACCTCCAAAGCCCTCTTGGTTAGAGAAAAAAGCGTTTGGAGGCCGAGGCTTCAGCCGGTATTTTTGCACCATTTTCAACTGACATATATGGGTAGCAGCTAAAGCCTTGCACTAAAGTGCATAGCTTCAACTAGCGGTCTGAGACCAATGAACAGACCCTCTTCTATAGATATACCGTAAAGCGTAACGACTAACAACATCATTTCAATCGTTGTTATGCATACCCAGCACCGCATTATCCGCCGTATCGGATTTTTTCTTGGCTTGGTCATTACGACAATCTTCAAGCGCTTGTAGATACTCCGGCGTAATATCCCCTGTTACATATTCACCATTAAAGCAGGAGACATCGAAGCGTTTAATATCAGGGTTACCATGGCGCACGGCCTCTATGAGGTCTTCAATGTCCTGATAGACCAGCCAGTCGGCACCAATCTCTTTGCAGATGCCGTCATCATCACGGCCATGACCAATCAACTCTCTGACACTCGGCATATCAATACCATAGACATTAGCATGTCGAACCGGTGGCGCGGCAGAGGCGAAGTAGACTTTGCGGGCACCCGCTTCACGGGCCATCTGAATGATCTGCTTTGAGGTGGTACCGCGAACGATCGAGTCATCCACCAGCAATACCACTTTATCCTTAAACTCCAGATCAATGGCATTTAACTTTTGACGCACTGATTTAGCTCGCTGGCTCTGCCCAGGCATGATGAAGGTTCGGCCAATATAGCGATTTTTTATAAAGCCTTCGCGGTATTTCATACCCATTTTGTTTGCCAGCTGGAGTGCGGTGGTACGGCTGGTATCTGGAATGGGAATCACCACGTCGATATCATGCTCCGGTAGTACCCGTTTAATTTTGTCCGCCAGCATGTCACCCATACGCAGGCGTGCTTTGTAGACCGAGATGCCGTCAATAATCGAGTCTGGACGCGCAAAATAGACATGTTCAAAAATACACGGTGAATATTGAGGGTTGCGGGCGCACTGTTTGGTGTACATTTGCCCTTCTAGGCTGATGAAGACCGCTTCGCCGGGTGCCAGATCTCGAATCACCTCAAAACCCAACGAATCAATAGCGACACTTTCGGAGGCAATAATATATTCAGTTCTTTCTTTGCCTTTGCGCTGGCCAAAAACTGCCGGGCGAATACCTGAGGGATCACGAAACCCCACAATACCGTAATTAGGGATGATAACAACCGCCGCGTAGCCACCATTACAACGGCGGTGAACACCGGCAACCGCTTCAAAAATATCGTTATGATCAATACTTAACTTCCCTTGGCATTGCAGCTCATGGGCAAAGACATTCAGCAGAACTTCAGAATCAGATCCAGTATTAATATGGCGCAAATCTTCTCGAAAAATATCATCTTTCAACTGCGCTGCATTAGTCAGGTTGCCATTATGCGCTAGTGCGATACCGTAGGGTGAGTTGACATAGAAAGGCTGGGCTTCGGCACTGGAAAAGCTACCAGCGGTTGGGTAACGCACATGCCCAATGCCCATGTTGCCGACCAGGCGCAGCATGTGACGGGTATGAAACACATCGCGAACCAGGCCATTGGATTTCCGCAAATTGAAGTGGCCATTATCGCAAGTCACCATGCCAGCGGCATCCTGCCCGCGATGCTGTAACACCGTCAACCCATCGTAGATCAATTGGTTAACATTGCCTTGACCAACAATACCGATAATACCGCACATAGATAGACCTCGTTTGCAGAGCTTAAAACTTGTAATAGAGCGCTTGGCACGATTCATATTTTCCTTGTCGGAAGGAAAACACTCTTTCGTGCACCGGTCTCTGATAGCTATTTATAGTGAATATATTGTGTAATCTCACTCGGTAGATAATCTTTAGATAAAACTACCAATTGCTCAAAATATCCCAGCAGAGCAGATGCCTGCCACCAAGGGTCTTCGGGCAGTGTTGTCATGCTGGCTAAAACCACCAATACCGCCACCACTAAAACACCTCGAAGCACGCCAAAAATCACCCCGATCATACGATCAGTACCACTCAAACCGGAGACTTTAATCAACTTTCCAATAAAAAAATTGAGTATCGCCACGGCGAACAGTGTCACAACAAATAACGCCACGACAGCGATAATTAAACGCAACGATGGTGTTTCGACGGTTCCCTCAAGAAGTTGTGATGCCGGTTGTGACAGATAAAAACTCGCCGCAATCGCGGCGATCAAACCAGCGAGTGAGAGCGATTCCCGCACAAAACCGCGCACCAGGCTGATGATAACCGAAATGCCCACCACCGCTAATATTGCAATATCAATCCAAATCATAATCTTCGATCCAACACTTTAGCCATCTCAATTATGCGGCGCATTCTATCACTCATTGGTGTCGTATCACTAAACCATCCAGTGCCATCTTCTCTTTAAGAGCTGCCTTGACCACTTGCGCCTGTGCTTTTTTTATCTCTGGCCCCACCCTGACTCGGTATACGATATTATTTCCGTCCACTCGCTCAACAAAAGTATTAAAACCACTAGCTTCTAGCTTATCCCGCAGTGCCATCGCGTTTGATTGGCTTGAAAAACTACCCACTTGCACCACCCAGCCAGACACGGTGGCGATTACTTCTGGTTTTTTGGGTTCACGGGGGCTCACGGTTTTCGGTGGTTTAGGCTTCACTACCGGCTTGGCCTCTGGTGCAGTAACGGCTTCCTCAACAGGCGAGGCCATAATAATTTCAGATGGCTCTTTTATATTGGCACTCTCTGCACTATTGCTCTTTTGGTCGACACGACGTTGAACGCTATCTGCCGGGTCAGGCAGTTTTTTAATCTCCAGCGGGATAATTTCAGTCTTCACCCAATTCTCGGGCTTCTGGGGAATATTGCTGCTACTGATCTCGCGTTCACCGCTTTCACTCAGAATCATCGGCAAGACAATCACCGCGATCGAGACCAAAATAACAGCGCCAACTATGCGTTGTTTGATGCGATTGTTTTCCATTGCTGCTCTTTATCCTGTTGTTGGGGGTGGCTCTTCATCTCATTCATAACCGCGGCAATCGTGAAGAAAGAGCCAAAGACCACAATTTGGTCAGTGGGTTGCATATCACTCAGTGCCTGCTGGTAAGCTGCCTCAACCGTTGGGGCCTGGTGAATATGTTCAACACCCTGTGCCTGTAGCAGTGAAACAAGCTGCTCTTTGGTTGCGGCACGGGGCACAGCTAAATCGCCAATATACCAATCACTGATGACTGGCTGAACAATATCAATGACTGCAGCAATCTCCTTATCACCCATCATCGAAAAAACAGCGCGGGTTCGACCCCGGCATTCAATAGTTTGCAGGTTTTTCTTAAGTTGTTCTACCGCATGCGGGTTATGCCCCACATCAAAAACTTGTCGTACGGGTGCACTCATAATCTGAAAACGACCCAGTACATACGCATCAAGCAAGCCTGTGCGTACATTTGCCTGGGTGACCGCCAATTGGTCACGAACAGACTCCAGCACCATCAACACCCCGGCTGCATTTTTCAGCTGATAATCACCCCTCATAGCGGGCATAGGCAGCGCCTCCCGTCGGCTATTGGCCGATTGCCAGCGCCAACCTGACTCAACAACCTGGTATTGATATGCCTGTTCGAAAACAGATAACTCTGCCCCAACATTCTCAGCGTGAGCCACCAGAGAGCAAGGAGGGTTCGTATTTGCAAATATGACGGGGCGACCACGGCGCATGATACCCGCCTTTTCAAAACCGATACTTTCCAGGTTATCACCCAGCCAGGCTTGGTGATCCATGCCAATATTGGTAATCAGTGCGACATCCGCATCGATAATATTAACCGCATCCAGGCGACCACCTAGCCCCACTTCAAGAATAACTACATCAAGCGATGCCTGATTAAAGATATCAAGTGCTGCCAAGGTACCAAACTCAAAATAACTGAGTGACGTTTCACCCCGCGCTTGATCGATTCGCTCAAAGGCTTGGCAGAGAATTTGGTCATCGACTGCTTGCCCATCGACTTGTATGCGTTCGTTATATTTAAGCAGATGGGGCGAAGTGTAGCTGCCAACACGGTAACCCGCTGCCCGCAAAATGGCATCAAGCATGGCAACCGATGACCCTTTACCATTGGTTCCACCCACCGTAATAGTGCAATGGGGTGGTTTACTGGCGCAGAGCTGGTGGTAGACCCTGGCAACACGCTCAAGGCCCAAATCAATCTCACTGGGATGAAGTTGCTCCTGCCAAGCTAGCCATTGCTGAAGGTTCTTAAATCGCATGGCAAATTAAGAGTGGATTCAACGATTAGTCAACAGAGCAAGGGCGTTTGCCAGGCGATCTCGCAGCTCATGGCGATGAATAATCATATCCAGCCCGCCATGTTCTAACAGAAACTCACTGCGCTGGAAGCCTTCAGGCAGTGTTTGATGTACTGTCTGTTCAATAACCCGGGGGCCGGCAAAACCAATCAATGCCTTTGGCTCTGCCACATTCAAATCACCCAGCATCGCAAAACTAGCTGATACGCCACCCATGGTTGGATCTGTCATCACCGAGATAAAGGGGGTTCCCTGCTCGCGCATTTTTGCCAGCACCGCAGAAGTTTTTGCCATCTGCATCAGCGAAAAAAGGGCTTCTTGCATACGTGCGCCTCCTGATGCGGAAAAGCAGACAAAGGGGGTGTTATTTTCCAGTGCCACGTTGGCAGCACGGGTAAACTTCTCCCCGACCACCGAACCCATTGAGCCGCCCATAAAGGAGAAATCAAAAGCCGCTGATACAATGGGAAGCTCTTTGAGTGTGCCGCGCATCACGATCATCGCATCTTTTTCACCCGATGATTTTTGGTACTGGTTGATACGATCTTTATACTTTTTGCTATCTTTAAATTTCAATGCGTCAACTGGCTCCATGCTAGCATCAAGCTCTTCACGATCCTCTTCATCCAAAAAAGCTTCTAAACGCGCACGCCCGGTCAGCCGCATGTGGTGATTACATTTGGGACAAACATTCAAGCTTCGCTCTAACTCCGGGCGATAAAGAACATCATCACAAGCACCGCACTTGGTCCAGACCCCTTCTGGCACCCCTTTTTTATCACCTGATTCGGTACGAATTTTAGACGGTATCAGATTTTTCAACCAACTCATGGTTTTATCCTGTTCAGTTATTCTGTGTTGATACTACAACGTATCAAGAGCACCGCGAATGCTGGAGAGCATCGCGACAATATTTGCGGTAATCAGCGCTGGATTGCCCGCACTCTCTTCAACCTTCTTCACAATCGCACTGCCGATAATCACCGCATCAGCCTCTTTACCAACCGCGACCGCCGTTTCAGCATCCTTGATACCGAAACCCACACCAAGCGGCAAATCGGTCACTTTGCGAATATCTATCAGCTTTTTGGCAACACCCCCAGTATCCAGATTCCCGGCACCGGTCACGCCCTTTAACGCCACGTAATAGATAAAACCTCGGGCACTTGCCGTCAAAGAGGCGATACGCGCTTCCGTACTGGTCGGGGCGATCAGAAAGATAGGATCAATACCCTGCTCTCTCAGCAGTGGCATGCATTCACCACCCTCTTCTGGCGGCATATCCACGGTTAATACACCATCGACACCCGCTTGTGCCGCAGCACTGGCAAACTCGGCATAACCCATCGCTTCAATCGGATTCAGGTAGCCCATCAACACCACCGGGGTACTCTTATCCTGCTTACGGAATGATTTCACCATCTCAAACACATCCCGCAACGAGACATTATGCATCAATGCTCGCTCAGCGGCTTTTTGAATCACCGGGCCATCGGCCATTGGATCTGAAAACGGCACACCCAGCTCGATAATATTAGCACCCGCTTCAACCATTGCATGCATCAGTGGCACGGTGAGTTCAGGACTACTGTCACCCGCAGTGATGTAGGGGATCAATGCCTTGCGGTTCTGTTCTTTTAAACGCTCAAAGGTTGCCGCAATACGGTTCATGATGGTTGAGCTCCTTTAAAATTCAATGCCATCGCGGGTGGCGACAGTGTGAATATCTTTATCGCCACGCCCCGAGAGGTTAACAATAATATTTTTATCTTTTGGCAGTGTTTTAGCCAACTTGGCACCGTAAGCCAACGCATGGCTGGACTCCAGTGCCGGCAGGATACCCTCAATCTGGGTCAGGGCATAAAATGCAGCCATCGCCTCATCATCATCAATCGCCACATAGTTAGCACGCCCAACATCTTTCAACCAGGCATGCTCCGGGCCAACACCGGGGTAATCCAAACCAGCAGAGATTGAGTGCGTGTGGGAAATCTGGCCATTTTCATCTTCCATCAAATAGGTGCGATTGCCATGCAAAACACCCGGTACACCGGTGCATAAAGGAGCAGCATGGTTGCCTGTATCCAGACCATCACCCGCCGCCTCAACCCCATACATTTCAACTCCGTCATCACGCATGAAGGGGTAGAACAACCCCATTGCGTTAGAGCCACCACCGACACAGGCGACCAGCGCATCGGGCAGGCGGCCTGTTTTAGCGATGCACTGTTCACGCGCCTCACGACCAATAATCGTCTGGAAATCACGCACCATAGCCGGGTAAGGGTGAGGCCCGGCGACAGTACCGATGATATAGAAGGTATCATCAATATTGGTCACCCAGTCACGCATCGCTTCATTCAGTGCGTCTTTCAAGGTCTTAGTACCGGACTCCACCGGAATAACCGTTGCCCCTAACAGTTTCATGCGATAAACATTTTGTGCCTGACGCGCCACATCCACCGCACCCATATAAACCACGCACTCCAACCCTAGGCGGGCAGCAACGGTCGCTGTGGCCACACCGTGCTGGCCTGCACCGGTCTCGGCAATAATCCGGGTTTTACCCATGCGCTTGGCCAGCAGTGCCTGACCCACGGTGTTATTTATTTTGTGAGCACCGGTGTGGTTGAGGTCTTCACGTTTGAGATAGATCTGTGCACCACCTAACTGTTCAGACCAACGTTCGGCGTGATAGAGCGGCGATGGCCGACCCACATAGTCTTGCAGATCTTTATCCAGCTCATTAATGAATTCAGGGTCTTGCTGATATTTTTCATATGCAAGGCGTAATTCATCTAATGCTGCCATCAAGGTTTCAGCAACGAACAATCCACCATAGACACCAAAATGCCCTTTGCTATCGGGTAGGTCAGGCAGTTCAGCCCAGCTCTTTACACTATCGGACACATTTTACCTCGTTGATAAAGGCTGCTATTTTTGCAGCATCTTTGATTCCTTTGCTCGCTTCCACTCCACCACTAACGTCCACAGCGTAAGGGGAAGTCTGCTGAATAGCACCTGCAACATTACCAGCATCCAGGCCACCAGCCAAAACGATCGGCTTTTGCATTTTATCGGGAATACGCCCCCAGTCAAAGGTGGTGCCGGTACCACCTGGTATACCGGGTTGGTAGCTATCGAGCAACAGTGCTTTGGCATTTTCGTAATGCAATACCGATGACTCCAGAGAGAGGTCATCCCGCATACGAATCGCCTTCATATAGGGCTTGTTAAATTGCTCACAATATTCGGCAGACTCATCACCGTGAAACTGCAACAGATCCAGCGATACACGTATTATGACATCTTGCACGAAGGCTGCATCTGCATCCACAAACAACCCCACGGTTGTCACAAATGGCGGCAGTTGAGCCACAATGTCAGCCGCTTGTTGAATACCGACCGCCCGTGGGCTGGGGGCATAAAAAACCAAACCAATGGCATCCGCACCCTGTTTTGCAGCGCAAACAGCATCTTCAATACGAGTGATACCACATATTTTAACGCGAGTTGTCATATTTTCCTACCGCCCTAATCCCCAGATAGAAACACGTATGCTGTACAAGCTCTTGATTCCACAGAAAAACAAAAAATAACCGACGAACCAACGGGTGCGACTAATATTTTTAATTTCACTGTGAAACCAATATGACGTGCAAGGATGCACTAATACAGCGGTGACAGGATGTCATGGAGCTGAGACGTGCAGGGATGCACTAATGCAGCGGTGACAGGATGTCATGGAGCTGTCTTACACATCATCTCGCTTTTCTATCCGGGGATCAGGGCATCAACCTACCAAACCAGTGAGCTGCTTTCGATTAATGGTATCTCAAACTCTTCGGGGTATTTTACACCCATGAAGTAAAGACCGGAAGGGTGGGCAGTAACACCCCCCAAACGACGATCCCGGTGTTCCAATACCTCACGTGCCCAGAGAGGCTCTTTCTCACCACAACCAATTGTCATCAATACACCGGCAATGTTGCGCACCATGTGATGCAGAAAGGCGTTAGCTTCTACATCAATAAAAACCATTTCGTTTTGGCGTGATACTTCAATTCGGTGCATCGTCCGTATCGGGCTCTTTGCCTGGCAAGCGACCGCCCGATACGAAGAGAAGTCGTGTTCACCCAGCAGGTATTGGGCCGCTTGCTGCATACGCAGCACATCCAGTGGGCGATACTCCCAGGTGGTTCGCCAAGCCAAAAAACTGGGACGAACATCACGATTACAGATCACATAGCGATAAGATCGGCTCAATGCAGAAAAACGGGCATGAAACTCTTTTTTTACCGATTTCACCCAAACAATAGAGATCGACTTGGGTAGATTGGCATTCCCGCCCATCACCCAGGACCGGATAGTGCGTTCAGCATCACTATCAAAGTGAATAATTTGACCCACACCATGCACACCGGTATCGGTTCGCCCAGCGCAGATAACTTCGACTGGGTGATTCGCAACAGCGGAGAGTGCTTTTTCAACATCTTCCTGCACGCCAGGAGAGTGGCTTTGCCGCTGCCAGCCGCAAAAGGCACTCCCGTCATACTCAATTCGCGCTGCGTATCTCATAAAATAAGAAAAACTCCAGACAGTGCCAGTAACATCAACCACTGCAACAAGCCAGGAGCCTTCAGCAGAGGCACTTCAATTGATCGACAAGGTAATGAGTGCGCATGTTGCGTGACCTTACCAAATAAATCAACCATCCGAGTGGTTGCCATACGAATTCGTTGATGCAACCCTTTGGTGACAGGCGGGGGTGTTGAGGTCATGCGCTGTAACTCATCCACCGCCTCCATGGTCAATGCCAGCCGCACAGCCAATCGTTCATGGGGCAGACCCAAAAGCGCAAAGGGGCGTAATAGCCACAGCAAGGCGGCAATTATTGATGCCAATGGTGTCGATTGTAGCAACAGGCTCACCGCAAGAACCAATAACAGTAGGATAGCTGCTCGATGCAGGCCCATCAGCACCCCTTCGTAACTGGGAGACCAGCCGGGAAAGTCAGGAAGGAGGGGCGTGCCCGGTGTAAACCAGAGATAAATAATGATGATTGAAAGCAATAACCAGCGTAACCGAGCCATCATTCTAAGCGCCTTTTTTACATCGGCCTCTTTAACAAAGGTAAAACCAATCACCGTTAACGATAGAGCAAGTAACCATTGCGACCAACCACCCCACACGGTCATTAGTGCAGCAAGCAGTAAGAGTAAAATTTTAATGACAGGATGCATCGGTAAACTTTCATTCTATAAAAGAGACCTCTGCACAAGTGAGGCCCCTAAAAAACAAGACGGCCCGCTAACAGTTTGCCAGCGAGCCGCGTTCATTATCAAACAGGAAGAAAAATCAAAGCTGTTCAAGCAATTTTTGCGCCTCTTCTTTCTGCTCATCGGTGCCTTCCTGCATAACTTCATCAATAATGCTTTGTGCGCCCTCTTTATCACCCATATCAACATAGGCTCGTGCTAAATCCAGCTTGGTGCCCACCTCATCAAGATCGGAAAATGGATTATCATCATAGTCATAGTCACTGTTATCATCCGTCAGATCGGTCATTGAACCAAGATCGACACTCTCCAGCCCATCATCTTTACGTGCTTCTGGCTCTACATCCGCCGTTTCATCCAATGCATTGGCTACGCCCAATAGATTTGACTCGACATCCGCATCCGTTTCCGTTGGTTTGTTCTCACTTTCAAGATCTTCCAAATCTTCAAAGTCAAAACTATCGGCATCCGTTTTTTGGGTCTCTTCGGTCGTATCAGCATCAGTATCAGCATCCAGGTTCAGTTCAGCAGTCGCTTCATCCTTAGCGCTGGTAAATCCAAAGTCATCATTTTCAGTTGTCGTCAAAGCCTCATCCGTCGTGGTGTCGACGGTATCATCATCCAGTGGTTCAACTGCTGAAGCCTCATCGTCTGTTGCACTCAACTCATCGGCTGTTTTTTCTGTCACATCACTTACACCAAAGTCCAGTGTATTGGATGCAATATCGTCATCTATTTGCTGATTTTCACTCTCTCCACCACTGGAATTTTCAGCATTCAGGGCTTCCAGGCTTCCAGAATCGAATTCCAGGCTATTGTTATCATCGAGAGTTTTAGACTCCTCAATCATCGGGGAGTCACTCTCTGACTCAGAAAATGGATCATTTAACGAGCGTTCATCAAGTTGGTCGAGTTGGTCGAGTTTCTCATCCAGTGCCTTGAAGTCAAAACCATCCAGTTCGTCTTGTGGTATTTCATCGGTTGGCATCTCTAGCTCAGAGTGGCGATCTTCTGAAGACAAACTATCTGTCAATTCAGACTCTGACGTTTCCATCTCATTAAGAGCCTGACTTGATTCTGTCACATCATGATCAGTAACCGTTCCGTCGCCCACGAAGAGCGCATTATCGGGTTGAAGTTCACGCCCCATAGCGCAGACTTTAACCCAACCATCACCCAGCAAATTACCACCCAACACACCGTGGTAGCGTTGCGCAGCCCCGAGAAATTTCTCTTTCTCATCGGCGGCGTGGTAAATCTCCAATAACTTGGTGTGGTACTCCTCGCGGTCAGCATCATTTTTCAATGCGTTTTCAATAATTTCTTCCGCTTGAGTGTAACGGCCATAAGCAAGGTAGACATCGGCTTCGGATATTGGATCAATTTCACCAATATCACTCTGCAACCCTTCCATTGATGTAGTTGAAAAATCTGTCAACAAAGAGCTTTCAGAATCATTTTGTTCAACACTGGAACTTGCAACGGCAGAGGTTTTTGTCGCGGCACCAGCGGGTATTTCACTGACAGGCGCTGCCGATTGATCCAGGATGCTCTCTTGATATTCAGCCTGTTGGCGACGCTGAAATAACATGTATCCCAGTGCAGCAATGAGTCCAACGACCAGTGCAATCAAACCCAATGCCAATGGGCTATCGAACAGACCCTCGGCCACTGGCTCAGCTTGAGTCACTGGTGCTGCCGCTGCTGCTGGCGCCTCTTTAGCACGCTGTTGGATTTCGGCCAGTTGATTATCTTTTAATTGAACCAGGCGCTGAAGTGACTCAAGCTGCCCTTCCAGCTTCCCGAGACGCTCAGTCAGCGCTGTTGTCTCTTGATTATTTGCCAGTAACTGCTCATTGGCAATAGCCAGGCGCTCATTAACATCATCCATTGCGGCTGATGTCGCTTCACCCTGGGCTTGGGGTTGATCTGTTTTTCCGGCACTGGTCAGTTTCAACTGTGCCGATTCAACCTGACTGACGACAGCTGATTCACCAGCAGAGCCCGTAGCTGATTGTGCGTTAACGGATGACTCAGCAACAGCGGGAGCGGCAGCAGAGGAGCCTGTTCGATCATTTTTCCAGTTTTGATATTGACGCGAAATTTCACGCTCAGCTTCAACCCGACTGATTAATGTCAGGCTGGCAGGATCATTGATCCGCAAGACGTAACCCATTTTCAGATTATTGACGTTATTGCGATAAAATGCATCTGGGTTATCACGTAAAATGGCCAGCATCACTTGATGAACACTCACATCGTGATTGCCACGCATCGCCCTAGCGACACCCCATAACGTATCATTTGCCTGACTTGGCCCATACTCAATCGCGCCAGTACGGTTATCGGTACTGAGCAACGATTGCGAGGCACCGGCAGCCACCAGACGTTCACGCATAGGTGCAGAGGCGCGCGCTGGAGCCACTTTAACCGGCACGGCTGCCATCATGGTGGGTGGGTCAACAAGAACAGTGAATTGACGAAGTGCGTGACCACTTGGCCATTTTGCTTCTACCAGGAAATTGAGGAATGGCTCACGGATCGGTTTTGATGATGAGAGCTGAATATAGCTTTTACCCTCTGCACCTTTGAGTATCTCAAATTGCAACCCGTCGAGAAATTCCGGGCGCTCGATTCCATACTGGGCAAACATGGCATCTGAAGCGAGATTAACCTCGAGTCCCTCCAAATCCTCTGTTGTAGCAGACTGAATCGGAATTTCAGCCTTAAGGCGTTGATCCAGAGCTGAGTTCATTGAAATATTGCCCAGGCCCAGTGCGAATGCACCTGCGGGTATCAATAGTGCCAACGAAGCCGTTACGGTGGCCAGTTTGCGCTTCACCATTCTTTTGTTCCTGCTTTTAGATGTGGTTATAGCTGAGACAGCTGCCTCAATTGAGTCGTTATCATACAGATAAATAGGGAAATACTTAATCCAATACGTCGACACTCACTACTATTACTTTAGAGGCCTCACTGATGTGAAGCTCTGAACAAGCCATGATTATTTTAGGCTGGCTGAAATCGCCCTCATCTGTCCCGAAAACCACACCGATAGAGCAACTATTACTGCGTATTTCGAAACAAATAAAAACAATTCGCTCAGCCTAAATTCAACCAGACTTATTCAGAGCTTCCTTATGCAGAGGTCTCTTTATTTTCCAAGATAGTTTTTTATCAGATTTTCCGCTATTTGCACACAATTAAGTGCACTACCTTTGCGCACGTTATCGCTGACAACCCAAAGATTCAAACTATTCCCGGAGCCCATTCCTTCACGAATTCGACCAACAAACACGCTGTCTGTACCGACACCACCACCCACGGGTGTGGGATAATCGAGTGTTGAGGGGTCATCAACAACGCTAATTCCTTCGCTCTGTTGGAGTAACTCGCGCGCAGCCGATGCAGACAACTTGGTTTTTGTCTCAATGTGCAGTGATTCCGAGTGGCTGAAAAACACCGGCACCCAGACCGCAGTGGGATTAATTAAAATTGATTTATCATCCAAGACTTTTTGGCCCTCACCCACCAACCGAAGCTCTTCGAGGGTGTAGCCATTTTCTAAAATTGCACCAACCTGGGGAATGACATTGAAAGCGATCTGTTCAGGAAATTGACAGCACTCCGGCTCACGCATATTCAACAAGCCGGTGGTCTGGCTTGCCAGCTCTTCCGCACCGGACTCGCCCATCTCTGAGACAGCATGGTAGGTCGAAATATTAATTTTCTCGATGCCAGCCGCATCATAAATCGGCTTTAAAGCCACTAACATGGCAATGGCAGCACTGCCTGGGCTGGCAATTATATTTCGTATTTTATAATCAGCAATCGCAGCTGGATTCACCTCCGGCACCACCAGTGGCACATCACTGTCCATCCGGAACTGGCTACTGCTATCAATCACCACACAACCCTCTTTGCTTGCCTTGGGTACATACTTGGCAGCAATAACGTCACCGCTGACAAACAGAGCAATTTGAACCTGTGAAAAATCAAAACCAGCCACATCCTTGACAGCCTGATAGCTGCTATTGAACTCAATACGCCCACCGGCAAGCTCTTCATCATCCAGCAGGTAGAGATTATCAATTGGGAAATCTCGACCACCCAGCAGCTCAATCACCACCGCTCCCGCACTTGTTGCAGCACCAACCACGGCGACATTATAGCTATTTTCCATCTTTAAAATTTACTCCGAAACAGATTTATTCAACAAAATACGTAACATTCGGCGCAGCGGTTCAGCCGCGCCCCACAACAGTTGATCACCCACGGTAAACGCAGACAGATAATCATCACCCATGGTTAGCTTACGCAGACGCCCGACGGGTACCTTCAATGTGCCGGTAACCGCCGTAGGGGTCAACTCTTGCATTGAGATCTGGCGATCATTTGGAATCACTTTCACCCACTCATTGGCTTCAGCCAACATCGATGAAATTTCATCCAGCGGTACATTTTTGTTCATCTTGATGGTCATCGCCTGGCTGTGGCAACGCATGGCACCCACCCGCACACAGATGCCATCAATTGGAATCTGGCGATCAGAACGCCCGAGGATTTTATTGGTCTCAACCTGAGCTTTCCACTCTTCCCGGGTTTGACCACTCGCCAATTGACTATCCAGCCAGGGAATCAACGAGCCGCCCAGCGGTACACCCCACTGCTCTTTTGGGTATTGATCGCTGCGCAAAAAGTCTGACAGTTTTTTATCAATTTCTAAAATACCGGCAGAAGGGTTATCGACTAACTCAGCCACTTCGCTGTGAATAGCCCCCATCTGTTTGATCAATTCACGCATATTCCGCGCACCTGCGCCAGAAGCGGCTTGATAGGTCATCGGTGAAACCCACTCAATCAGATCATGTTCAAACAGCCCACCCAGCGCCATCAGCATCAGACTAACGGTACAGTTACCACCAACGAAGGTTTTTTTACCCTCAACCAGCGCCTGTTTAATAACGTGTTGATTCACAGGATCAAGAATAATCACCGCCTCGTCATCCATACGCAGGGTGGAAGCGGCATCAATCCAATAACCCTTCCAACCCATTTTGCGCAGTGCCGGATAAACCGACTCAGTGTATCCCCCACCCTGACAGGTGATGATGATATCCATTGTTTTCAGCACATCAATGCTATTAGCATCTTGCAGTGTGGGCACCGCCTTGCCGATCTCTGGTGCAGCAATACCGACCTGCGAGGTAGAGAAGAAGATGGGTTCGATATGATCAAAGTCACCCTCCTCCCGCATCCGCTGCATTAATACCGAACCAACCATGCCACGCCAGCCGACGATACCTACCCTATTCATAACCTCTCCTCTCAACCTGATTAAAGGTCTGCATTACAAATTAGCGACAATGGCATCACCCATTTCTGAAGTAGAAACTTTTTTCATACCATCCGTGTAGATGTCACCCGTGCGATAGCCATCATCCAGCGCTTTATTTACCGCCGCTTCAATCTTATCTGCCAGTGCCGTTTCATCCAGTGAATAGCGCAACATCATCGCCACTGAAAGAATAGTAGCCAGTGGGTTGGCAATATTTTGACCAGCAATATCGGGCGCAGAACCGTGAATGGGTTCATACATGCCCTTACCGTTGGCATCCAGTGATGCCGAGGGCAGCATACCAATGGAGCCAGTCAGCATCGCCGCACAATCGGAGAGAATATCTCCAAACATATTGGTGGTGACCATCACATCGAACTGCTTCGGTGCGCGCACCAGCTGCATCGCCGCATTATCCACATACATATGGCTGACCTCCACCTCTGGGTAATCCTTGGCAACACGGTCAACCACTTCACGCCACAGCTCGGTACACTCCAGCACGTTGGCTTTATCCACCGAGCAGAGACGTTTGTCACGTTTCATCGCAATATCAAAAGCGGAGCGGGCAATGCGTTCAATTTCGGACTCGGCATAAACCAAGGTGTTATAACCCTGGCGCTCACCATTATCCAGCAGACGAATACCCCGGGGCTGACCAAAATAGATACCACCCGTTAGCTCTCGAACAATCATCAAATCCAGACCGGAAACCACCTCGGGTTTGAGAGTCGAGGCATCCGCCAGTTGAGGGTAGAGAATTGCCGGGCGTAAATTTGAAAACAGTTTTAGCTCTGCACGCAAACCCAACAAACCTTTTTCAGGGCGAACCGAAATATCCAGTGACTCCCACTTATAACCACCGACCGCACCCAGCAGGATCGCATCTGACTTTTTGGCCAGATCCAGCGTCTCAGGTGGCAGTGGATGACCGTGTTGATCATAACCGGCACCACCGACGGTGGCCTTTTCCATCTCAATATCCAGGCCATGATTCGCTTTCAGCACCTCAAGCACCTTCACCGCTTCGGCGGTAATTTCAGGGCCGATACCATCACCTGGCAGTACTGCAATTAATTTAGACATATATTTACCTTCTTAAACGAATAACCAGGGTGCTTCAACCTCGCGTCGCACCTCATAAGCCTTGATATCATCGACATGTTGCAGTGTCAGCCCAATATCATCCAAACCATTCAGCAGGCAGTGCTTACGGAACGCCTCCACCTCAAAAGCAAATGATTCACCATCGGGGGGGGCAATGGTTTGCGCTGCCAGGTCAACCGTCAACTGGTAGCCTTCGGTCGCTTCACACACTTTAAATAGCTCATCCACCACCGCCTCGTCCTGCACAATCGGCAGAATGCCATTTTTAAAACAGTTATTGAAGAAGATATCCGCAAAGCTGGAGGCAATAATGCAGCGGATACCAAAATCTTCCAGCGCCCACGGCGCATGCTCACGACTGGAACCGCAGCCGAAATTTTTACGGGCCAGCAATACCGATGCCCCTTGGTAGCGTTTTTTGTTCAGAACAAAGTCGGGGTTTAGCGGACGACCATGATTCTCCATGCCCGGTTCGCCATGATCCAGATAACGCCACTCGTCAAACAAATTAGGGCCAAAGCCACTGCGCTTGATTGACTTCAGGAACTGCTTGGGAATAATCGCATCGGTATCCACATTAGCGCGATCCAATGGCATGGTAATACCGGTTAATTTAATGAATTTTTTCATTATCTCAGTATCCTGTTGGTAACGAGTCGAGGTCGGCCACGTCAATAAAATGGCCGGCAATCGCAGCAGCGGCAGCCATCTCCGGACTCACCAAATGGGTCCGTCCACCCTGCCCCTGACGACCTTCAAAATTACGGTTAGAGGTAGAGGCACAGCGTTCGCCCGCCCCGAGACGATCAGCATTCATCGCCAGACACATCGAACAACCCGGCTCACGCCACTCAAAACCGGCGGTGATAAAGATTTTATCCAGCCCTTCCGCTTCCGCCTGCTGTTTTACCAAGCCTGAACCGGGTACAACCAGTGCCTGTTTAACACTGTCCGCCACTTTGCGGCCTTTGGCCACACCCGCTGCAGCACGTAGATCTTCAATACGTGAATTGGTACAGGAGCCGATAAATGAACGGTCAATTTTCACCTGGTTAATGGGTGTATTCGCCTGCAAGCCCATGTATTTCAGTGCCGCCTCCATGCCGGTACGCTTTACTGCATCGGCCTCATCCGCAGGGTCTGGCACGGTTGCATCAATCGCAATCACCATCTCCGGCGATGTACCCCAGGTGACCTGGGGCTTGATTGTGGTGGCATCCAAATGAACTACTTTATCAAACTCGGCATCTGCATCACTGTGCAGATCAGACCACGCCTCAACCGCCATCGTCCAGTGTTCACCTTTTGGTGAATAAGGGCGGCCTTTCACGTAGTCGATTGTTGTTTGGTCCACAGCGATAATGCCCGCCCGGGCACCCGCTTCAATCGCCATATTGCACACCGTCATACGCCCTTCCATGGAGAGCGTCATGATCGCTTCACCAGCAAATTCAATCGCATAGCCAGTACCGCCTGCGGTACCTATTTTGCCAATAATCGCCAACACAATATCCTTGGCGGTCACCCCATCAGCAACCCGACCATCAACAGAGATCAACAGGCTTTTGGACTTCTTTTGAATTAAACACTGGGTGGCCAATACGTGCTCAACCTCAGAGGTGCCAATACCGTGGGCCAGGGCACCAAAAGCGCCGTGAGTTGAGGTGTGGGAGTCACCACAAACCACCGTCATGCCCGGCAGCGTCGCCCCCTGCTCTGGCCCCACCACATGCACAATACCCTGACGAATATCATCCATTTTAAATTCAGTGATGCCAAAATAGTCGCAGTTTTTATCCAGAGTTTCGACTTGAAGACGGGCAATCGGGTCTTCGATACCGGCAGTGCGATCGGTAGTCGGAACATTGTGATCCGGCGTCGCAAGATTGGCCCCCACTCGCCAAGGTTTGCGATTAGCAAGGCGCAGCCCTTCAAATGCCTGTGGCGAGGTCACCTCGTGCACCAGTTGACGGTCGATGTAGATGAGTGATGCACCATCATCGCCAGTGCGCACCACATGGGCATCCCACAATTTGTCGTATAACGTTTTTACTGTCATCTTCCCACACCCTTCTAAAACACTGAGATGATTCTAGTCCTTTTCAATTATTACACAAATGATCTATATTCTTACATCCCATTCCACAAAGGAATACAAGTGCAGAGTAACCAACTACAAGCATTCGTTACCGTCGCAAAATACAGCTCATTTTCCCGTGCATCTGAACAGCTGTTTCTAACCCAATCAGCCATCAGCAAACGCATTGCCGCCCTTGAAATAGCACTAAAATGCAAACTCTTTGACCGGGTAGGCCACCACATTATGCTGACAGAGGCGGGAAACCAGCTGTTACCCCGGGCACAGGACTTACTTCATCGCATGACAGATTGTCAGCGCGCTATCAGCAATCTATCCGGCAAGGTGGATGGAAAATTAAGCCTAGGCACCAGCCACCACATCGGCATACACCACCTGCCCGCCATCCTCAAAAAATATACCCAGGCCTACCCAGAGGTTGAGCTTGACCTCCACTTCATGGAGTCGGAGCTCATTTGCAACGCCGTATCACAAGGTGAGATCGAACTCGGCATCGCCACACTACCCAGCACCCCGACGGAAAACCTGGTTTTAAGCGAAATTTGGAACGATCCACTCATTTTTGTTTGTGGTGCGGAGCATCCTCTGGGCAAAAGTTGCTCAATCTCAATCGAACAACTGGCACAATACCCCGCTATTTTGCCACCACAAGAGAGTACAACCTACAAGATCTTGCACGCACTCTTCACTGAAAACCAGCTGACGCTTAACACCCGTATCGCAACCAACAACCTGGAGACCATCAAAATGATGGTCTCGATCAATTTAGGCTGGAGTCTGCTGCCAACCACAATGCACTCAAATTTACTTACAAAACTTGTGGTTAACAAAATCAAATTAATGCGTAAACTGGGTATCATCAACCATAAAGAAAGAAGTCTTTCAAACGCATCCTCAACACTCATCGCACAAATATGTGCCGATAACAGAGGCCATTTTACTCATAACGGAGTAGTGAACAGATGAACAACCAATCATTAAAACACCTTGCAACCCTCGCCATCACCCTGCTCTCTCTGCTGGGTTCATCGATCGCCTTCAGTAGTGATATTGAAGGCGATATTGAAACCGGTCGCAGCAAGGCAGTCGTTTGCAACCATTGCCACAAAGATAATAACGACAGCTCAATTCCGAAAATTGCCGGACAACATGAAAACTACCTAGTTAAACAGATGCTCGCCTACCGCGATGGTCAACGAAAAGATGAAATAATGGAAACCATTATCAGCCGACTAAAACACCAAGATGATATTTACGATCTTGCGGCTTATTTTTCCAGCCTGCCCGTGGCACTTAATACCGATCTAGCAAAAAAACAGAACCCCTTGGGGCATGAGGTTTTCAACGACAAGGTTCATTGTTACCAATGTCACGGAGTTAAAGGAGATGGCAACCCCCTCGCTGAACCAATCATCCCCTCCATTGCAGGTCAAAACAAAGATTACATCATTAAACGACTAATGGAATTCCAATCCCAAAATGCCCATCAATCACAGAGCAATCCCATGTCAGAAGTTGCCAAACAGCTTGACATTGTTGATATATTTTCGGTTTCCGAATACGTTAGTGGCATGCAGCCAGAGGCTCCCTGATACAATATTGATTAACGCTCTCGAATCCCCCACCACGTCACCATAAAGGCCAGCAGACTGAGTACGGCCGCGATATTAAAACTCGCGGTCGCCCCCAGGCTCTGCCAACTGTAACCAGCATAAAGAGCACCTGCCACCCCTCCCAGGCCAAAGCTGACACTGGTATAGAGCGCCTGCCCACGCCCCTGATGTTTACCAACAAAATGGCGGTGAATCAGTTGTATTGCCACTGCGTGGTAGATACCAAAACTGGCCGCATGAAATAGCTGAGCAACGATCAACAATGTCAGGGAATCGATAAACGCCCCAATCATCCACCAGCGGACAGCGGTTAAAAAAATGGCAAATAGCAGCAAATTACGCAGGCCAAAGCGGGGCACCAGACGGTGCATCACCATAAACACACCCACCTCGGCAATCACCCCCAGCGCCCAGAGCCAACCGATCGAAACAGCACCGTAACCAGCCTGCTCTAAATAGAGGGTGTAAAAGGTGTAGTAAGGGCCATGGCTTGCCTGATTAAGAAAACAGACCAACAACAGCGCGATAACTGCAGGTTTCAACAAAACCTGACGCAAAGATTCATGACCAATAGGCACGTGAGCCGCTGCCCGTTCAGGCACCAACAGGCTTGATAACCAAATAGCAATCATCAGCCCCAGCATCACCACTGGCATCCACTGCTGGCCATATTGTGACAGCAGCGGCCCCACCGCAATAACGGCCAGCACAAAGCCAACCGAGCCCCACAGGCGAATCGCGCTATAGCGATGAGGTTGGTCGCCCAAATAACTCAAAGTATTGGCTTCAAATTGTGGCAGGCAAGCGTTCCAGCAGAAGCTGAAGAGGAATACCACCGCCATCAACCACCAGTAACCGTTGCCAAAGAAAACCCCGGCAAAAAAGAGCGCCGCCAGAAAAGAACCACCACGCACAATCTGCATACGACGACCGGTGTGGTCGGCAATCCACGCCCAAATATTGGGTGAAACGATCTTGGTGGCCATCACCATCGCCATCAGCTCACCGATTTCAGATGGACTAAACCCCAAGCGGTTCAGATAAGGGCCCCAGTAAGGAACCAACACACCAATAGAGGCAAAATAGAAAAGATAAAAGCCGGATAAGCGCCAATAGGGCACCGCTCCGGCAGGGGTAGAATCTGGGGTAATGCTTCCCTTAGACAGCGCTAAATACTCGCGGGGATAATCGGTGTTTCAGAACAGACATCGATATTTTGAGCACGATGGCGTAACAGATGATCCATCAATACAATCGCCATCATCGCCTCGGCAATCGGGGTGGCACGAATACCGACACAAGGATCGTGACGGCCTTTAGTGACCACCTCAATCGGCTCACCCCGTTTATTGATACTGCGCCCAGGGTTGAGAATGCTGGAGGTTGGTTTTAATGCAATGCTGGCGATAATATCCTGACCGGTGGAAATGCCGCCCAAAATACCACCGGCGTGATTACTGAGGAAACCTTCGGGCCTCATTTCATCCCGATGCTCACTCCCCTTCTGCTCAACAGAGGCAAAACCATCACCAATCTCAACCCCTTTAACCGCATTAATACTCATTAAGGCGTGAGCCAACTCAGCATCCAGGCGATCAAAAATCGGTTCACCAAGACCCACCGGCACGCCAGAGGCCACGACATTAACCTTGGCACCAATCGAATCACCACTTTTACGCAATGCATTCATATACGCCTCAAGCTCGGGCACTTTACTGGCATCAGGAGCAAAGAAAGGGTTATTGGGCACTTCACTCCAATCGAGCAGATCAACCTTAATTGGGCCGATTTGCGAGAGATAACCCCGTACCACCACACCCAACTTAACCTGAAGGTATTTTTTAGCAATCGCACCCGCAGCAACCCGCATCGCCGTTTCACGGGCAGAGGAGCGACCACCACCCCGGTAGTCACGAATGCCATACTTCTGTTCGTAGGTATAATCAGCATGCCCCGGACGGAAGGTATCCATAATTCCCGAGTAATCTTTAGAGCGTTGATCGGTGTTTTCAATCAACAGACCGATAGGGGTGCCGGTTGTTTTACCTTCAAACACTCCCGATAAAATCTTCACCTGATCAGGCTCACGACGTTGGGTAGTGAAGCGTGAAGTGCCCGGCTTGCGACGATCAAGATCACCCTGCAAGTCCGCTTCACTCAGCTCTAACCCCGGAGGACAGCCATCAACAATACAACCCAGAGCAAGGCCGTGGCTCTCACCAAAGCTTGTCACCGTAAAGAGTTTTCCAAAAGTATTTCCAGACATAGGCTGTATTGTAGCGGTTCTGACAAACAACGAAAACCGTTGTGTGCGATACCTGCTTAAATTATTTCATTCATGGGGCGGGGGCGTTGTTGCGGATGCCGGTGTTGTAGGCAACTCCACCATACTAGCATCTATAGACGGTATATTAAGATAATCAGGGGCTTCCGTATAATGAATCGCCTCAGACTCTTTCGATATCGCCTCTTCTGCCTTTTTCTTCAAAACAGTCAAGGTAATACGGCGATTTGCCGGGCTGTTGGGGTCTTTTTTATCATGCAGTGCCATCGAAGCCAAACCCACCACACGAACAATTTTATCACTTCGCATGCCGCCACTCATCAACTGACGACGTGAGGCGTTGGCCCTGTCTGCAGATAGTTCCCAATTCGAGTAACCGGAATCACTATAGTAGCGACGCGCATCGGTATGCCCGGCAATGCTGATTTTATTAGGCACACTGTTCACCAGCTTGGCAATTTCCCGTAAAATACTGCTCATATACCACTTTAAATCAGCACTGCCCACATCAAACATTGGTCGATTTTGTTTGTCCATCACCGAGATACGCAAACCGTCATTGGTCATCTCCATTAACATCTGTTCTCGGTAAGGACTCAGGTTCTCATTTTGCTCAATCGCATGTTCAATCTGCTCTTTCAGATCGACCAGTGCCCTCTGCTCGATCTCCTCCATCCGTTTCTCAACATCGGAATCCGTCGGCACCGCAGAGTTTGCTGTCGCCTGCTCGCGAGCGGGGGAGGCCTCCTGACGAAGACCAAAAGCACCGGGATCCATGCGAACCGCAGACCCCATATTAATGATGGCCGAATTAGCCCCTTTATCACCCCCAGTAACCGCCGTTGGATTCTGAAAGTAGTTAGAAATAGCGCGCTGCTGCTCCTCATCCGTCACCGCCAGCAGCCACATCAGCAGGAAAAATGCCATCATCGCGGTAACAAAATCGGCATAAGCGATTTTCCAGGCACCGCCACTGTGGCCGCCTCCGCTCTTCTTGATCTTTTTGACAATTATTGGTTGGTTTTTATCTAGCATGGGAAATTACTTACTACCTTTAACAAACTCCTCCAGCTCCAGGAAGCCGGGACGCACACTGGGCAGAAGACTTTTACGACCAAACTCAATCGCTACCTGGGGATTATAACCATTCAGTGTTGCCAGAATGCACACCTTAATGCACTGATAAAACTTCCCCTCATCCTCACACACATCACCCATCGCCTGTGCCAGTGGCCCGAAGAAACCATAACCCAAGAGAATACCCAAAAAGGTGCCCACCAGTGCTGCTGCAACATGAGCACCAATCTCTTCCACCGGCCCACCCAGCGAACCCATGGTGATCACCACGCCCATAACGGCGGCAACAATACCAAAGGCGGGCAGACTATCTGCCAAATTAGCCATCGCCGCACTCGGCATGTGTGCTTCGTGATGGTGGGTCTCTAACTCGATATCCATCAGGTTTTCCAATTCAAAGGGGTTCATGGTGCCCCCCACCATCAAGCGAATATAATCACAGATAAACTCAACCACATGGTGATCCGCTGATATTTTGGGATATTTATTGAAAATCTCACTCTCTTCAGGCTCTTCGATATCCGCCTCTAACGCCATCAAGCCCTCTTTTCGGGACTTACTAAACAGCTCAAACATCAACCCAAGCAGATCCAGGTAAACCGCCTTACTATAGGTAGAGCCCTTGAACGCCTTGAGCACCTCTTTCGGTGTTGCCTTCAACACCTTGGGTGGATTACCCACAATAAAGGCACCCAACGCACCACCAAATATAATGACCAACTCAGCAGGCTGCCACAACGCTATCAAGATGCCATGCGCCATCAAATAGCCGCCAAGCACCATACCAGTTACCATTATGTAGCCGATTATGACTTTCATCTATATTATGATCTTACCGTTCACGTGGTTTAAATTAAGAAGCTGATTCTACCGTGGGTTATCGTCCGGCACTCTTTGATCTTTAGCCGCTGGACATGGCACTGCTGTCAGATAAAAACATGCCTGGAAAGTGCCAAGTAAGTTGCCAAAAAGTGTATTCTGGTTTACCCTCTCGAGCTTCTGGAGAAGTGTCCGAGTGGCCGAAGGAGCACGCCTGGAAAGTGTGTATCGGGGTAACTCGATCGAGGGTTCGAATCCCTCCTTCTCCGCCAAATTATAAAAACCCGTTTTTTATCTAGCCCTGTTACGTTGGCAGCCCTGCCCT